>LXNI01000043.1_pt1 | contig 129402 bp, 109 predicted proteins | sample 809091 | NCBI WGS metagenome assembly LXNI01 (sample SAMN04870527, study PRJNA318959) | sponge metagenome | biome: 01000161; feature: marine sponge reef; material: water | host: Sarcotragus foetidus | place: Greece: Milos, Mediterranean Sea | collected 2013-05-29 | depth 5-7 m
TTGACAGGTTGAGGGCGAACCTAAGATAGTTTCCGACTGGTTTTTACCCTCGTTGAAGCCGTATCGTCCTGCATATCTTGACCCCTGTCACCACTTCGCGGCAGTCTGTTAGGAGCCTTCAGCGAGCCCAAAACTCGCCCTGCCGCTGTCGCAGAGCAAATAGTCCGGCTTACCTGAATTTTCTTCGTCATGTTTGATAAGAGACAATCACTTTCGAGTTTCTTCCAGTGCAGATGTTTGACTTCTTCAGAAATAAAATCCAATCGGCAATATGCCGAATTGACTACAACCTGCCAATGTCCGAGCAAAAAATTGCGATAAAGGGTTACATACCTCTTACCTCGAAGTGGAAAGGGCATTATGTGGATTTCTGGTTTGTTGTTCACCTGTGAGCATCAAAACGCTTTGTGGCTCACTTTTAAGAAAATATGAGCCACAAAACATCTAGTGTCCCATAGGTGAGCATCAAAAAACCTCCTCCCCTTCTGCGATATTCAGAAGAGCTGGGAAACCGAACACAGTCGATTGTCGCCCGCTTCCGGGCAAGATTTCTCGCAATATCCCACCTTTATGCAACAAAACCAGTATCCGACGAGCTGTGGACCTGGGAATATCTGATGTATTTACGAAATCGGAACTCCTGAAGATCGGTTGCTGAAAAATCCAGTCCAAAGCGCGGACAGCGTGTTGGGAGCGAGTTATGTTCACTACCCGGTCTTTCATATTTTCGTACAGGCTGAGAATATCACGGGTCTTTGTCAGATTCTCTTCGGCCTGAGCACTGATTGCTTCAAGAAAAAAAAGACACCAGCCGGTCCAGTCATCATCACGAGAAACAGCAAGCAATCGATCATAATAGTCATCACGCCTGGACTCGAACCAGGCACTGATGTAGAACATTGGTTCACTAATGAGATCGGTTTGCCATAGAAACAAAGGCACAAACATACGACCCAGACGGCCATTGCCATCAAGAAAAGGGTGAAGCGCCTCGAACTCAGCGTGCAGAACTGCAAGTTGTACCAGACGGTCGGGTGCATTCTCGTGGATATAATGCTCCCACGCGCTCATTGCGCCTGGGAGTCTATCCGCCCCGATGGGAACGAATGTGGCGTTATCAATGGTACAACCAGGAGGACCGATCCAGTTGGGAATACGTCGATACTCACCGGGAGACTTACCCTCAACTCGCACTCCTGAGAGCAACACAGAATGTGCAGAGCAGATAACACGTTTCGATAGTGGTAGTTCTTCCAACATCTCCTCCGCGGTCCGCATGGCAGCGCGATAGTTGAGAACTTCCTTGATGTCTTCGAGACGAGCAGGTGAATCGGGTTCCCTGCCTGCTTCAAATTCCAGCACCTCTCCCATGGTGGCCTGAGTGCCTTCAATTCGTGAGGACAGGACCGCTTCCTGTGTGAATAACGGCGCCAAAAGAACGCCGGGATTCGGTATGGCGGCAAGCATTCCATCGTAACGTGCTACAGCTGCCGCTGCATTACCCAGAAATGGAATCAGTCTCGGCCAATCAATAAGATCGTCGGGTGGGAATTTTCCTTCGTGGTAATAAACAGGCGCCATCAATCTTCACCTCAAACAGTTCGCTGCCATCCTTCTAGTCTGCACCCACATAACACGTCGGGTGCTGCCTGTGGACTTCTGGTTTGTTGTTCACCTGTGAGCTTCAAAACGCTTTGTGGCCCACTTTCTATTGAAAGTGAACCACAAAGTACCTCTATTAGTAAACAAGCGCTATCAATCTTTTCCAAACAAATGCTTTAAGATTATCGGCAGCGCATCGGCCATTGCCCACAACTCAGTCACATAGCCGGTTGTGGCTCCGCCGTCTGGGTTTGTGTCCTCACGCCATGCGCTATCCTTACTGTTCCTTCATGCCATTAAAGACAATCACTTTCGGTTTTCTTTCAGTGCAGATGTTTGACTTCTTCAGAAATAAAATCCAATCGGCTATATGCCGAATAAACTACAACCTGCCAATGTCCGAGCAACAACTTGCGATAAAGGGTTACATATACGTAATGGTTAAGTGCCAATAGTGCCAGCAAACAAACACTACTACACTCTAATATTTACATTCTGAAAAGCTAGGTTTTGTGAATGGATATCTTAAACTGAAATATGCTGTTTGTATCAAAAGAAATTCTAAAAACCACAAGATATTGTGGTTTTTAGAATTTTTTTCACTACATCTTGCGTTCTTACATTATTTCAGGTAGAGTGACTGGTCAAAGGAGTTCAAATTCATATGAAAGATTTTAATTTTATTATCCGTCAAGCCATCATGCTACAAAAGTCTCTGTGGAATGAACGTAAGCATCTCACAATAGCAAATATAGACGATCCGATACAGCTATTAGACCCCATGGTGATAATGGAGTATTTAAATTTGAATTTTGAAGAACCCGAAGAACTTGGGTATTTTGACGATCATAGTGAAGTTGCAGGAATATTCTATAGGCCTGAAAATAAAATTTATGTTGCTAAAAAGTTTAGGCCAGAGCCACGAAGGTTTACAGCAATCCACGAAATTGGTCACTCTCTTTTACATGAAGGTATGGTCTACCATCGAGACAGACCACTTGATGGGTCCATGAGTTCGAGAAATATCGTAGAAATACAGGCAGACCGGTTTACAGCAGAGTTCTTGATGCCAAAGAAGCTTGTTGGAGCTGAGCTCAAATTACGATTCCCTAACTTTACTGGACAGTTCATATTTAATGATGATACTGCATCTTTATTAGGAAAAGATCTCAGGACTCTTCGAGAGATGCCAACAAGATATCGCTCGGTGAAAGTTGCTTCCGTAGAATCCTATGGAGGAAATTATTTCAATTCTATGCACACACGTTTTAAGGTTTCCAAGACAGCTATGGCGATCAGATTGGAAACATTGGGTTTTGTTAAATAATTTTTACCGATTGAAATTCCTGTGTTTTACCAATTCGAATATCAGGCAAGCCAGTTTGCCCAGTCAAAACAGAAAAAACCTCTCCACCCAGCTCCCGGTATATTTCTGTTTTCCGGCCAGGGATCCGTAGTATCAATTCAGGAATTCCAACATCGGGAAAATCAGCGATACGATCAACCACATACCCTGGTGGCCGGATTCTGTCGGGACCCACTATCACTTTCATGAAGTCTCTATACATTGCCAGTGCCTGTTCAAATCATTGTAGATATCAGAATCTTCAATCCTCTGTTTACCCGGCTAATCCATCGGCTTTGTATTTTCGCCATCCGCCATAGTGCGTTATTTCCTGTGCGTTCTCAGTTGCTACCGGCTCTGCAATAAAGCTGTTTACCCAGCGTCCATCCATGAGTTCAACTCTGCCGATACCCAGTGGCGGTGCAATCGTACGAACAAAGTCCGCCAGAGAGTGGTCTGGCAATGACCAGACTTCAACCTCAATGGAACAACCACAGCCGGGATCCCGAACGAGCGCGGGGCGTTTGCCATCAGGCAATGCATACAGACGGTAATCACTGCTGGTCCTGGTTGCTGCAACGAGATATCCACCGGGCGTCACAAGATCCTGATTAAGCGGTTGTCCCGAAAGATGCGCCCCGCACACCGCGAGATGAAATTCACCGGGACGTGGTTCACTGCTGATTGCTTCACCACGCAGCAACGCTGCCAGGTCCAGTAGTGCATGGTCACGTCCCGCTTTTGCTATCAGCGTCACTCCAAAGGGTAATCCGTTAGTGAGTGTCCCTGCCGGTATTGACAGCGCACACAGGTCCAGCAGGTTAACAAAATTACTGTAGGCGCCGAGACGACTATTGGTTTGAATGGGTTCCTGCATTACTTCTTTAATGCTGAATATCGTTGGCGCCGTGGGCAACAGCAGGACATCGATTGCATCGAAGACTTTATTTGTCACCGACTTGAGTTTTTCCAGTCTGTAGCTGCCGTTAAAGGCATCTACTGCCGTCAGTTCCGCACCTTTATCAATGATTTCCAGGGTAATCGGATGCAGGCTTTGCGGACTGGACTGAATGAAGGTATCAATCGCCGCATACCGTTCCGCTACCCATGGGCCTTCATAGAGTAATTGAGCAGCCGCGGTAAACGGCTCCATATCAATCGTTACGCTTTCAAAAGGCAGGTTATCGATAAATTGAGTATAGGCATTGCCGGAGGCAGCATCGCAGACTTCAAGATCCGGCCCACCGATGACACCTGCGCGAGGCATATTGATATTAAAGCCGGCGAACTCAATGTCCCTGGACCATGGATCGTCATCCATGCCTGCACACTGCCCGGCTATGATTCTTGCATCGGATACAGAACGGGTAAATACCGACACACAGTCCAGCGACCTGCATGCTGGTACCACACCACGTGTAGACCACCATCCCCTGGTGGGTTTCAGTCCCACAATGCCGTTAAAACCCGCAGGGATTCTACCGGAACCTGCCGTATCGGTTCCCAGGGCAAAACTGCAAAGACCAAGCCTGACTGCAACTGCTGAACCAGCACTACTGCCTCCGGCGATATACTGCGGATTAACTGCATTGCCTACAGCGCCGTAAGGTGATCGGGTACCAACCAGTCCCGTCGCAAACTGATCAAGATTGGTCTTGCCGATGGGTATCGCACCAGCGGCAATCAATCGACTGACTACCGTAGCCGAGGAATCAGGCGTATAGGTAAAATCAGGGCATCCCGCAGTCGTTGGGCACCCTGCCAGATCAATGTTGTCCTTTATGGCAAACGGAATTCCCCATAAAGCATGCTGGTCGGGACTCATGTGTTTCAGATTGTCGAGCCGGACAGCGAGGTCGGCTTCATCCAGCAGGGTAATCCAGATATTGTGAGACCTGGTCAGTTCGATACGTTCACGAATTTCCACCACAACATCTTCCGGTGTGAAAGTTTCCTTGCGATAACCCATTCGCAGAGAAACTATATCCAGATCAATCATGCTATCACCGCCAATGCCTGTCCGGAATTAACCAGTTGACCCTCTGTCACCAGCATCTCCACTTTACCGGCTGCCGGAGACCTTACCTCAAATTCAGACTTCATCGCCTCCAGAACCAACAGTATTTCATTCTCCCTGACCTGCTGACCGGGTGTCACCAGAATCGACCATACGGATCCGGTCAACGGACTCGACACAGCATCATCGTATTGGCTGATCGATGGCGCATTCGTTGTCTGATCCTCAGACTCGAAGGTCAGCAACCCCTGTTCATGCCAGCGACCGAGTTCTTCGTCAAAGGCAGCTTTCCGACTACTGGTAAACTCATCGATACTGGCCTGATGATCGAGAAGAAAACTTCGATAGGCTTTCATATCAAAAGTGGTCGACTCGATGTCAAGATCAAGCTCACCTCTTGGGAATGCCTCCCGCATTTCCAACAGTTCGTCGGCTGCCACTTCGTAAAAACGAATTTGATCGAAGCTCCGCAATAACCAGTGTTCGTCAAATGCGGCGCCGCGTTTATATCGATTCCACACTTGCAGTGTTCTGCCGACAAACTGATAACCACCGGGACCTTCCATTCCGTAAATACATAGGTAGGAACCTCCAATACCAACCGAATTTTCAGCAGTCCAGGTTCGTGCAGGGTTATATTTTGTCGTCACTAAACGGTGCCTGGGATCCAGTGGCGTAGCAACCGGTGCACCCAGATACACATCACCAAGACCCATGACCAGATAGTTTGCGTCAAATACAATATTCCTGACCGAGTCCGAATCCGGCAAGCCATTGATACGACGTATGAATTCGATATTGTCCGGGCACCAGGGTGCATCCGGACGGACACCCCTGGTATACCGGTTGATTGCTTCAAGACAGGCAGGATCGTCCCAGGACAGTGGCAGGTGCACTACCCTGGATTCAATTGCTTCATCGCTGGAACTGTCAATATACGGTATCAGATTTTGTAACACATCCGTCAGTGACACAGATGTCCAGCGATTCATATCAAAACGTATCTGCAACGATCTGATACCCGGTGTCATTTCGACAATACCTGGAATCCTTTCGGTGATGATTATTCGACGTAACGCATGAACCCTCAGGTGAAGTTCCAAATCCAGCATTGCCGGACCAAACTCAATCAGCAGCCATTCCTGCCCTGAGCGCCGAATTGTAAATTCATCATTTCGCGAAGGGTACAGACTCCCGAGAATAACAGGCGATTCCGTTTTTATCTGATTAATGTCAGCCGGGAAACCTCTTAGCGTATTAATGTAGGTGTTCTGTTGTTCCCCGGCGCGTCTGGCTTCTGCTTCAGACACCGGAACCAACTGGAGTTCATCTCCCGGTAATAACTGACCCAGTTTCCAACGATCGGCATTGATAACCACACCGGGGCATACAAAACCACCCAGGCTGGGACCATCCGGTCCTAATATCACCGGCATGTCACCAGTGAAGTCGATACTGCCAAACGCGTAGGCGTTATCGTGTATGTTTGATGGATGTAAACCGGCTTCGCCACCATCCTCCCTGGTCCACTCAGGCTGCGGACCAGACAGGCGAACCCCTGTTCGCGAAGAGTTGTAGTGAACTGTCCATGTTGCTGCAAGGAACAATTCAATATCCTTGTCCGTGAAAAAGTCTGGAGCGGTATGTGGCCCCAGCATAATGCGAATCTGCCGGCAGGAAGCAAAGTCGGGAGCATCCTGCAACGATGGAAGAGGTGATTCAGTCGACCCGTCCAGAATATGAAGAACATCACCTGACTGCAGGGTCCGGCCATTCAAGCCACCGAGTGAGCCCAGTGTAAACGTTGCGCTGGACCCCAGTTCCAGCGGGACCGAAAACCCTCCCCGGACTAACAGGTATGCCCTGGCGCCCCTGGTTACTCTGCCCATAGTCAGAATCTGACCCTCGTTAACCTCTACGGGTTCAAAGCAATTGAGTTCCAAACCATCAAGACTGATTTCACAGCCGCCTGCTGCAACCACTATCACGGTATTCGTGTTAAAACGTATCGCAGGACCCTGTACCACAATTTCAAGTCCGGCGGCAGACGGTTCATTGCCCAGCAGTCGATTACCCAGTCGAAAACTCAAGTCATCCATAGGACCTGACGGCGGCACGCCAACAGCCCAGTAGCCCTGTCTTCCGGGCCAGGACTGAATCGTTGTACCGGCGCCGGCCTTGAGTATTTCAATGCTGCTCGTCTTATATTGCAGAGCCACCAGACTGGCGGTGGTCATCTCCCCTTTTTTAAAATCCGGCAGGTCCAATGCCTGCCGGACATATTGCAGGTTGGTTTCAATGCCGTGAATAACACTGGAATCAAGCGCATTCGCCAGATTGTCTATGGCTTCGCGGCGAGATGGCGCTTTGGCAATCACTTTGGCCAGCATCGGATCGAAATAAGAGGGTACAACGGTACCGGACTTGATCCAGGTATCTATCCTGAGAGCCTTCTGTCGACAAGACACTTCTTCCGGAAATTCTGCCAGTGCAATCACCCCGGGAGTGGGTCTGAAATCATGATTCGGGTCTTCGGCATATATCCTGGCCTGAATGGCATGACCACAGGGTTGGTCGCTGAAGGAAAGTGCCTCTACAGAAGCCAGGTCACCAGATGCCTGTTTCACCATCGACTCCACAAGATCAATATCATGGGTCAATTCCGTGACGCCATGCTCAACCTGCAGGCGTGTATTTACCTCAAGAAAATAAAACTGTTCAGTGTCATCATCATAAAGAAACTCAACCGTACCCGCATTCTCATAACAGATAGAGGACAACAGGTCCACTGCCTGTTGGTGCATCTTTCTCCGTACCTCTTTGGTGATATTCGGTGCAGGACTCTCTTCAATTACCTTCTGATGACGCCGCTGCAAAGAACAATCACGATCACCTATTGCTGCCACTCCACCTTTCCCATCACCGAACACCTGTACTTCCACGTGCCGGGGATCAATGACCAGTTTTTCCAGAAACACACCGTCATGACCAAAATTGACTGCTGCCAGCCGTTGTACCGAGTCAAACGTTTCCTTTAACTGGCCGGGACTCAAACAACGATGCATACCAATACCGCCACCGCCGGCAGAACTCTTCAACATGATCGGATAGCCAATCTTCTTTGCAACGGCAGTGGCCTCTGCCAGGTCGTCCAGTTCATCACTGCCCGGCAACAGGTTCACCCGTGCCGCCTGTGCAAGAGCTCGAGCCTTGTGCTTTAGTCCAAAACAACGCAGGTGTTCCGGTGCGGGACCAATAAAAGCGATTCCTTTCGCTGTCAGTGCTTCCGCAAACCCGGCGTTTTCACTCAAGAATCCATATCCCGGATGTACCGCATCTACATCCGCCTGCGCCATGATGTCGAATAGTTTTTTCTGATTCAGGTAGCTGTCCTGTACCCGGTCAGCCCCAAGTGGCCAGACTTCATCAACGGAGTGAAGATGCGCCGAGTCACGATCAGAAGGTGCAAAGACGGCAACAGAGCGGATATTCATCGCCTGTAATGAGCGTGCAATACGCACGGCGATCGCACCCCGGTTGGCAATGAGCACCTTTTTAAACATGACTATTTATGCCAGATCGCAAGTTCGATTGGTGTAGGGTTATACCCGTTACAGGGATTATTCAACTGGGGGCAATTTGAGATCAGTACGAGAATATCCATCCTGGCGATCATCTCGACATACTTTCCAGCATCGCTGATGCCGTCTTCAAAGGTTAAGCCACCTTCCGGCGTAACTGGCACGTTCATGAAGAAGTTGATGTTGTGAGCCAGATCCCGTTTCGTGAGTCCATATTCTGAATGCCGGTTAAGTGCAAGCATCCAGCTATCACGACAGGAGTGCATGGTCTTTAATTCCAGGGCATATCGTACCGTGTTACTTTCGCCGGCGCATGCACCGCCAACTGTATCGTGACGGCCACAGGTGTCAGCAACGATTTGCAGCATGGGGTTGCATTCATCGGACAATAACGTACTGCCCGTAGTCAGATAGAGATTTTTCTGTTCACGAATTGTATCGAATGCGCTGTACCGCTCATGCGGTTCCCTGGCATTAAAAAACAGCGTATCGACTGCCTGATTGCCTTTAAGATCCGTGATTCTGAAAACTTCACCCTTACTGACTTTATGCAACCAGTAGTCACCGGCCCCCACTACATCGACATGGCGCGCTGCATTGATCGATCGATCACTCACTTGCAACATGTTGTTCTCCCATCAAATACAGTGAGTTGTTCGCGAATCCGCGTTTGTTTTCTTCACGTGAATTCAAACAGGCATCATCTTCAGCCACAGGCATTGCCGGCGACAACCGGTAGCGGATGGGGCTTCGTGGGTAGCTTGATGACGTATTCAACGGATGGGGACATGAGTGCATCACCACCACGGTATCTATTTCAAAACGGAGGGAAACCCGACTATCCGGTACAGAGTGTGCTGCACGCAGCGACATATTCCCCTCTGCATCAACATCAACGCGGCTGAACCAGTTCATATTGGCGACAACATCGGGTTTACCCAGACCGTATTTGGCAAGTTCTACCAGAAAACTGTCCCGTCCATTACGAAGATAGTCGTTTCGATCTTCCTGGTAACTGCTGGCGCCCCATTTTTTTTCAACTATCCGTGCATTGCACGTACCACTTGAGGCATCATGCCAACCCAGGTCGTCATCGATAATCGAACAGAAAATCCTTCCCATATCAGAATACAGACAATGCCCGGTTGTTAATTTGAAAGTATGCTGGCATTTCAATGTATCAGGCAGGTTTAATCGCTCCAGAAAATTCAGCGGGTTATACATCAGCATACCGACATTACCGCCACCTTCCAGGTCTGTCAGTGTCATCTGCACGCCACGACGAATCAACATCGACCAGTGACGACCTCCAGGCAGAGTTTCGCTGTATTCATTCATATTGTGTCACTCCCCTTTCTTCCCCAAATGTTCTGGCAATGTCATCCAGTGGATTACGCACCGGGATATCATAGGTGATGTTGGCTCCGTACAGGTCAGGATCATGTGGATCAATACGTATTTTGTCCAATACCAGCACCCGTGTTCCCAGGTAAAAGCTTTCGGAGATATCATGAGTCACCATCAATACCGTCAAGCCGAGTTCACGATGCAGTTCACGCACCAGGACATGCATATCGCTGCGAATACCGGGATCAAGGGCGCCAAAAGGTTCATCCAGAAGCAGAATCCTGGGCGCCACCACCAATGACTGTGACAGTGCCAGACGTTGTTGCATCCCTCCGGACAGAGCATCGGGATAATCGTTGGCTGATGCCAGCAAACCAACCCTGTCCAACATTTCCCGGCAGCGTTGAGTCCAGTGTCTTCTGACAGAACCAAAGCCCCGGCAGAGTATTTTGGAACCGGCAAATTCAAGTCCCAACATCACGTTTTCCAATACCGTCAAGTGCGGGAATACCGAATATCGCTGGAATACCACACCTCTGTCCTTACCCGGTTCAGCTATCAGTTTTTCACCATCAATTTCTATGCTGCCACGGCTGGGCTCTTCTTCGCCAAGTATCATCCGTAAAAAGGTGGTTTTGCCACAACCGGAAGCACCAACGATGGTGACGAACTCATTGGCATCAATACTGAAATCAAGACCTTCGAGCACATTCTTTGCGCCATAGGACTTCCATAATTTCCTGATTCTGATGAGGCTCACCGGTTTGCCCCAAACCAGGGGAAGCACAGTGTATTCAACCTGCGCAATGAGAAGTCCATTACGAACGCAAGCAAGGTGATCCATATCACGTATGGCAGGATCACATCCATGGCGAGATAGCGACGTACCAGAAAAATTCTGTATCCCAGTCCTTCGGTCGAAGCAATTGCCTCTGCGGCGATAAGAAACAGCCAGGCCGCACCTGTCGTCAGTCTTACTGCTTCCAACAGTCGCGGCATCACCTGCGGCAGGACAACACGCAACAAAATCTGCCACGTGGTTGCATCCAGCGTCTGTGCCTTGATTATTTGCTCATGAGGCAACTCACGAACGCGCTGTTCCATGTCCCGCATGATAAATGGCGCTGTGCCAAAAATGATTAATACATACTTCGACAGTTCGCCCAGGCCAAAAACGATAAACAGAATGGGTAATATCGCCATGGGCGGAATCATCGACAATACGCGGACGAAGGGTGTCCAGAAGGCCGAAAACCAGGGCACTATACCGTTGAATACACCAACGGTCAGTCCAATAAAGGCACTGATGGACAAACCGATGAACAGCCTCGTCAGGCTTGCAACCGTGTCTTTCCACAGTAGCAGTTCTCCAGTTCTTTTACTGGGTTCAAAAGCCATGCGATGAACCGCATTCCCCAAACTGGTTGCATCCGGTAATAATTTGTCGTCCGGATTTGCCTCAAGTCTCGCGTCTGAAAACACGGCATAAACAATGATCAGCAATACAAATGGCAGGATTGCCGTAAAATAGCTGATACCCCTGGAAGGACGGTGATTAATTATCCGCATTAGTCCGGGTTACCAAAAGACCGCTCCTACAGTTCGCTCCCGGCAGCCATACCCATATAAATGTCGTCAAAACGCAGTTTAACGTTGCTCTCTGAACCCAGGACCTTTCCACCAGGGAAAGCAATGCCAATGAATCCACTGTCCGCTGCGCCTTCTCCCAAAAGACCATGCTTAAAGGAAAAGTCAGCTACATTTTTCATCGTGGTCTCTACATCAGCGGAGCGGACAAACTCTACCGCATCCTCTGCACTGTAGAACATCTCGGTAGCATCAAGCTGTGCGTTGTAACCGGCGAGGTCTGTACCGGAAGCCTCTGCCATGGCTGTTTTGGCCTCATCGCTGCCCTGCATGATTTGCATGGTTTCATACCAGGCTCCCGCCAGCGCCTTACCCAACCGGGGGTCCGCAGCCAGAGTGTCAGTATTGACCACGAGCATATCGATGATTTCACCAGGAATCTGTGAAGAATCAAATACCTTGCTCACATCCGGCATAGCCATGATCTCGCTCAGCAGCGGATTCCAGGTAACAACTGAAGTCACATCTTCAGTGGTATACGCTGCGACAATATCCGCATCCGAAGTATTAACGACGGTGACATCCCGTTCCGACATTCCGAGGGAATCCAGGGCACGCGCCAGTGTGTAATGGGATACCGACAATTCCACCAGATTGATATTCTGACCTTTTATATCAGCAAGAGTCTTGTTGCCTTTTAGCAGGATGCCGTCATTCCCATTTGAAAAATCGCCAACAACCAGTGCTGTTGAGTCCACGCCACCGGCTGCCGGAATCGTCAGAGCATCCATATTGGTCATGGTGCAACCATCAAAGGCGCCGGCTGTATACTGGTTGATTGATTCGATATAGTCGTTGAATTGAACGACATCAATGGTAATGCCGTATTTTTCTGCCCATTTATCAACGATGCCAGAATCCTTTGCATAACCCCAGGGCATCCAGCCTACGTAAATACTCCAGGCAATTTTATAATCGTCCTTAGCGGTTGCACTGAATGAAAGTAATGAAAGAATTGATGTTAACAGTATGATTCTGGTGAAACGCATAATCTCTCCTTATTGATAGTTACACAGCGGAAGCAATCTGAATATGCAAACAATATGCCACCCTGGAAACATGAATCCCTGTTAATTCCGCACCATCGAATACAATCAGGAATGTCATATGCACCATTTCAGTGCATCGGGTGTAAAGGTCAGACTGGTTCGAGCCAGATTTCAGATATTCGACGACCGCATCAATCGCCGTTAAATACAGGGTTGGTTTTAGACAGATAGGCTTTGATTGCCGCTTTACTGTCTTGCGATGATCCGGCCAGCATATTCTGGTCCGAGTCCATATGCATGATGCTCTGATCAAGGGCGCCGGTAATCGCATTGACACTGCGTTTGATCATCTGTACCGCTATCGGTGGCTTGTTCACGTAAACAGCAGCCAGGGCTCGAGCGGCAACCATCAGTTCATTATGGGGAACGAGTTCATCCAGCACACCCCATTGCAGCAGCATCGGGGCATGAATCCGGTCACCACCGGCAACCAGCCGCTTGGCACGGGCCGGGCCTACAAGATGGGTAATCAGCGGCAGGCTCTTCCATTGCAGGTTTATCCCGATGTCGATCTCCGGATATTGCATAAAACACTCTTCAGCACCGATGCGGAAGTCACAAGCCGTTGCAATACAGGCGCCACCGCCTATTGCCGCTCCATGCCACGCGGCAATGCTGATCTGGTCGATGCCAACAAGGGCATTGATTGCCCTTTCTCCGATTCGGTTCCTGCGACGACGTAACACCATGGGTCCACTGTAATCAGATCCGGCATCGGTAAGATCGGCGCCAGAGCAGAAATGATCTCCTGCGCCGGTAAAGATCACCACCCGGGTCTCGGCCTCGTCCCGAAATGACAGCGCAACATCCTCAATTTCCGCAAGGTGCTCGTAATTCAGCGCATTGGCCTTGTCTGGACGATTGAAGGTCACAATGGCTATGTGTCCCTCATGTTCAACTGTAAGATTGTTATATCTCATTCGCAGTCCCCTGGGGATCGTTACTGAATACAGCGTTGACGTGGTCTTCCGGCAGCGGCGCGGTGGTCTTGGAGACGACGTAAGTCATCAGCACACCGACACCCTCGCCGATGGCTGCACAGGATATCGGGTTGGGTCCTTCCCCATGAAGCCAGGCAATCACGATGTGAAGCAACCCGGTACCCTCGAACCAGACTGGATTAACCAACTGCATGTGCAGAACTACAAATGTGACAAAACCGGCGATTAACCCGGTATAGGCGCCTCTTCGGGTCACCCCCTTCCACAAAGCTCCCAGCACCAGCGGACCGGCGAAAGCAGCCATCATCCCACCAATACCAATCCAGACGATCAGGGCTATATTCCGCTCGATGAGGAACCAGGCTATCACGGTACAGACCACCAATGTGAATACCGTCGCAATTCGACCGATATTGAGTTCGATGCGATCCTGACGTTCCGGGGTGATGCGTGTCATGCGAGGCGCCAGCGTACGCCGGTACAGGTCGTTGGCAATGATCTGTGATGAAGAAACCACCAACCCGTCTGCAGTGGACATGATCGCGGCCAGAATGCCGACACCGATCAACGCGGCGAGCCAGGTTGGGAACAATTCGATAAACAGCATCGGTAAAGACTGATTGGGGTTAGCGCCAGACTGCAACAGCGCATCGTCCAGTACACCCCGCGCCAGCAAGCCGGCAAGACCTAGCATCCCCAGTGTGATGCCAAAGATGAACGCCAACTTGATGAAGGATCTCTGCTGATCAATGCCTTTGAGCGCCCAGAGTTTGTTACCGAGGTGAGGCAACAACCCGAGCGGCAGGTGTGCCAGGACTATGCAGGCTATAGACCACCAGGAGTGGTACAGCGGTGTGGTGACGTTAAGCGGCTTGACGAGGTGTTCATCCTGGTTCCTGAGATTGTCAACCAGTCCGGACAAGCCACCTTCAACGCCAATACCGAAGACAAACAGCGTAATGACCACAACTGCGAGGATCAGCATCATGACACCCTGCGCGCCATCAGTAAGAATATCCGCGTGAGCGCCACCAAGCACTACATAGAACAACAGTACCGACGAGGTAACGATGAGCGCCCATATAGGCGGCATACCAAGCATTACCTCGAACATTACCAATCCGGATACCAGCTGTCCCGCCAGATAGAAAAACAATACCAGCGAAAACACAGACACGATGACCCGGATGCCATCGGACTGGAAACGGTCACCCAGATACTCCGGGATAGAGCGGTTGCCAAACCGGTTGCCGGACCTCGCGATCAGGCGCATGGAGATCAGCACACCAAAGTAAACGCCAATGGGATAGAGGAAGTTACCCCACACAGAGGCAAACCCGAACGAGTAGGCAAGTGCCGGTCCACCCAGAAATGTCGCGCCGCTGGCAGTCGTGGCTGCAAACGCAAATGCCAGGAATACAGGGCCGTAAGAACCACGCGCGGTGGCGAAATCGTCAGCGTGTTTGACCCGGCGTTGACCCAGTACGCCGATTGCGAGCATGGCGCCGATGTATAGAATCAGGAATAGCCAGGACCAGGTAATGAGCGACACTTGAGAACCCTTCTATTTTGAATCAGCGCTGTAGTATCTTCTACATCCTGCGTTGTCCGCAACCGGTGAGTCATACTTTAGGCAACACATCTCTCATTCGGCACTGTATAATCGCGCGCACACCGGTGTGACAACTGCAACTAACCTGTATCAAAATATGAAAACTATTGAAGGCTCTCTACAAGCTGAAGGCTCTCTACAAGCTGAAGGCGCCCTGCAAACCGATGGCTTCCATGAAGTCAGGCGCAGGAGAACCTTTGCGATCATCTCACACCCGGACGCCGGCAAGACCACCATCACGGAGAAGATGTTGCTCTGCAGCAATGCGATTCTGCAGGCTGGAACGGTCAAGGCAAGAAAGTCAGACCGCTATGCCACATCTGACTGGATGGAGATGGAAAAGCAGCGGGGAATTTCAATTACAACATCCGTCATGCAGTTTCCCTACAAAAACCGTGTGGTAAACCTGCTGGATACCCCCGGTCACCAGGATTTTTCAGAAGACACCTACCGGACATTGACGGCGGTTGATTCCGTCCTCATGGTGATTGATTGTGCCAGAGGCGTTGAGGAAAGAACGATCAAGCTCATGGAAGTGTGCCGGTTGAGAAACACACCGATACTGACTTTTATCAACAAGATGGACCGTGAAGTCCGCGACCCGATAGAAGTCCTGGACCAGATCGAGGACATTCTGAATATAAAGTGTGCACCCGTTACCTGGCCAATTGGCATGGGTTCAGACTTCAGGGGTATCTATCACCTGTACAAGGACGAGATTCATATTTTTACTCGATCCAGAGATCAGTCAGACAGGGAACCCCGGGTCATACATGGACTTAAAAGCAAGGAGGCAAAAGACTATCTGGCTGACATGTGGGAACAATTGAAGGAAGAGATTGAACTCGTACAGGGTGCAAGCCACGCGTTTGATGTTGGGGAATACCTGGCTGGGAAACTGACTCCGGTTTACTTTGGCACCGCTTTATTGAATTTTGGTGTGCTGGAAATGATGGAAGGCTTTGTAGAATACGCACCTGCACCCCAGTCCCGGGAGACCAATGAAAAACCCATTGCGGCTGAACAAACTGATTTTTCCGGGTTTGTCTTTAAAATTCAGGCGAACATGGACCCCAGACACCGGGATCGAATCGCCTTCATGAGGGTCTGTTCGGGTAAGTATCAGCAGGGAATGAAGATGAAGCATGTCCGGATCGGCAAAGAAGTCAGGGTCAGTGACGCCGTTACTTTTCTGGCAGGAGAACGTGCCCGGACAGAAGATGCCTGGGCCGGTGACATCATTGGCCTGCACAATCATGGCACGATAAGAATCGGCGACACTTTCACCATGGGAGCAGATTATCGCTATACGGGAATTCCTCATTTTGCGCCGGAGTTGTTTCGCAGGGTGCGCTTGAAAGATCCCCTGAAAAGCAAGCAGTTGCGGCAGGGGCTTGCGCAATTATCTGAAGAAGGCGCCGTACAGGTATTCATGCCACTTGCCAACAATGATCTTATCCTGGGCGCCGTGGGAGTGCTGCAGTTTGATGTGGTTATATTCCGCCTGGGGGATGAATACAGGGTTGAATGCTCTTACGAGCCGGTAAACGTTTCTACTGCACGCTGGATTGAATGTGAAGACCAGAAAATACTGAAAGAACTCAAGCACAAGGCAGTATTGAACCTGGCTGTGGATGGCGGTGGTCACCTGACTTACCTGGCCCCGACCATGGTTAATCTGTCAGTAACGGAAGAACGATGGCCGGACGTCAGTTTCCATAAAACGCGGGAAATTACCTGATCAGGTCATATCCTCATAAGGATTGGGTACATCCAGACTCACTTCCTGTTCCTGCCCGGGAATCCTGATACTGTCTGATGACAGCGCCAGCGCATCACCCTCGACAACCCCGACACCAAAGTTATAGATCACCATATTTTCCCCGGCAATCATGTCATCGTCATATTGTTGAAGACGTTCATTGACACTTTCATTGAGCCTCGCATGTTGCAACATGGCATCCCTGCCGTGTTTCTTCTCCAACATCCGATTTGCCACTTGCGGTGAGAGAATCGCTGCAGTTGCGTTATTACCTCCGAATCCCTTGGAGTTGATAAAGGCAGCATCCACGTCACCCGGAATGACCTCTCTGTGTGCGAGCAAGTAGTCGACATTACGGGTGTAAACATCGGAAGCAATCTGGTCGATGGTCGTTATCCCGGGGATAATGCCGTCCGACCAGACGCCGAGGGCGCACATCAACTGATCCCCTGCTGCGCAGGCGAGTGAGTGGCCGATATAAGCTTTAATGGCCGTTACCGGCCAGTTGGCAATACCAAAGGCTTTGGCCATTTCACTGAATATATGTGACTCCGTGGTTCTGTTCTGGGGTGTACCAGTGCCATGAGCCAACATGTAAGATCGATTGCACAGGGCATCGTCACCTAGTATGGCGCGAACGACACCCATCGCTTTACCAACGGTCAGGTAGTTCCCTATTCCCGGACCCGGTATGGATTTCTTGAAGCCATCGGCATTGATAAATACGTCTGCCACACTGCCATAAACAGTGGCGCCCAGGTCCAATGCCAACTCGTCGTCAAATAGCACGACGAACTGGGAACCCTCGGCCAGGGTAAATCCGCAGTTTTCCGCGAAAGGACGGCAGGCCCTTGCATAATCCGGTTCTCCCGAATCTCTGCCATCGAGTCTGTTCAGCGCGTCATCCTCTGCCAGGGCGCCCATCGTACGGTAGCCTTCGATAACATCAGGCGTTATCGGGGCTTCACTGGAACCTATAACGGATACCCGGAACCTGCCTGATCTTATATCCTGTATACCTTGCCGCAAGTTGTAGAGAAATGAAGCACAGGCGCCGAGGTTCGCGCCAGTGGTGCCAACATTTCCAAGAATGTATGCATTGACAAAATCCGCTGTCATATCCGCAAGACCCAGCGCCACGTTTTTTGAACTGACCCGTCTGCCAAGAAGACCCGACTGGAGCAAACCTCCAGATCCGTATGTATCCAGTTGACCCATGGCGCTGCTGGCATAGACGGAAATCTGATCACCTGGAACCCTGTTCCGAATGGTCTCCCAGTTCAGACCCAGTGAACTGATCGCATCGGATGCACCGTAAACCGTTAGTTGCAAACCACGGGGGTGGCTTCTGCTCTGATACATCGTTGCCGGATCAAAGCCCGTGGGCAGTTGACCCGCTGACAGCACCTTGGAAACACGGGTATCGGGAAACAGGATCTCCAGTTCACTGTCTATGGTGACCAGAACCCTGGGATCTTCCAGATCCTGGATTTTCCACCCTGGCGGGATGTTGTCAGGCAGCTGACTTCTTTTAACCGTGAATGCAACAGGACCAGCAGGAGAAGCGGTTAATTGCGCGGACTTGTGCAACCGTATGGATTCTGCATTGAACAGGTTGGATTCCAGTTTTCTGATCAGGGTATGGTCAAGCAGATATTGCCTGTCGGCGATGGCATCAGGAGTCCCGGGATTCATCAATGCACTCAGGGCCGCATAAGTGCGTTCCTGCTTCGTTGTTTCAAGGGCATCTATGACCAGGCGTCGATAGGCGTGGTGTGATGAACTGCGTCCGGCAGGATTGATTCCGCCGAAACCGACGATTACTGGCAATCTTGACAACGAGTCAACTCCTGTCCAGGTACATTATTGTACGTTTCTACAGCCTAAAAAAACTAATAATAACAAACCATTAGCCAGTTACAACGATATTGGCAAGAAAAGGTGCATAGCATTGATAATGACAATACCCAGTCTATTCTGCCTGCTGTATTGCCGATCGCATCAATGAGATTGTTTCCCGATAGTCTTCAGACCCGAAAATGGCAGATCCGGCGACGAATGTATCCGCACCGGCGGCTTTGATTTCACCAATATTTTCAACCTTTACACCGCCGTCAATTTCCAGTCGTATTTCTCTACCGGCACGATCAATAAGCTCCCGTACCCGGCGTATTTTCGACAATGTGGCGGGTATGAATTTTTGTCCTCCAAATCCGGGATTGACAGACATCAAAAGGATCATGTCCACCTTGTCCATGACATGATCAAGGCAACTCACCGGTGTTGCCGGGTTCAACACCAGTCCACATCGACAACCACCGGAATGTATGAGTTCCAGAGACTGATCGATATGCTCGCTCGCTTCCGGGTGGAAGGTGATGTAAGTGGCGCCCGCTTCAACAAAGTCTCCAATAATCCGATCGACGGGTTTGACCATGAGATGAACATCTATGGGCGCCCTGATGCTATAGTCACGAAGAGAGCGGCAAACCATGGGACCGATGGTAAGGTTAGGAACATAGTGGTTGTCCATGACATCAAAGTGAATCATGTCTGCACCCGCGGCCAATACAGCAGTCGCTTCTTCACCCAGCCGGGCGAAGTCGGCAGACAGAATTGATGGTGCTATAAAGGATTCCATAAATTTTACCTCCGACAGCCAGACACGGGATTCACAATGCCCCGGCATAATATGATTTCAGGGCTTCATAGCGATCAACCGTTCCAACATCCAGCCAGAAACCATCATGGTATTCACCGGTCAACCTGCCACGCGCTATCGCGGCATCCATGAGTAGACGCAACTTGAATGCCCCCTCGGGTGCTTCTGCGAACAATGCAGGAGAGAATACACCAATTCCGGCATAGGTCAGACAATCTCCTGACGCGATGAGTTTTCCATCAGAATTCAATGCAAAATCACCTCCACGGTGATGCTCGGGATTATCCACCATCAACAGATGTCCCAGTACTCCTTCCGGCAGTGGGTCCGGTAGACAGGTAACGTCATAATCGCAGGCAATATCGGTACTCACCACAACAAAATCATCATCTCCCAGCAAAGGCAATGCTTTTTTGATGCCACCACCGGTCTCGATTCGACATGATTCCTGTGAATAGGCAATGGAAATCCCCCGATCTTGTCCGTCCCCGAGCGTATTTACCAGCATGTCTCCCAGGTGCCGGGTGTTAATGACAAATTCGCTGCATCCGGAAGCTGTAAACGTGTCAATCCATTTCTCAATCAGAGTGGAATTCCCGGCCTTGAGCAGCGGTTTCGGCAAGTGATCGGTCAGCGGGCGCATTCTGTGCCCATCACCGGCTGCCAGAAGCATCACTTTCATTCGACTACACGCATCGGGGACTTGAAACCCTCCACACGAGGAAGAATCTCCTCGTTCAACCAGTCACCGAACCGGGATAATTCTTCATAACATTCACAGACCTCGATCATGTAATGAATGATCAGGGGAATATCTGCGAGATATCGATCTTTACCGTCACGTAATTGCAATCTGGAAAAGATGCCGGCACATTTCAGATGTCGTTGAAACCCCATGAAATCAAACCACCGCATGAATTCCTTTGCGCTGACGTTATGCAGACGACCGTCGTCGAGAAGTCGCTGACGAAAACCCTCTACCCATTTCTCCACCTGGTTTCTGGGAAATTTGTGATAGCAGTCTTTCAGCAGCGAAACCAGGTCATAGGTCACGGGGCCAACTACCGCATCCTGAAAATCAATAATTCCAGGATTGTTATCCTCTGTCACCATCAGATTTCGACAGTGATAATCACGGTGTACGAACACCTGAGGCTGGGCCAGCGCATTTTCAACCATCAGCTTAAAGATCTGCTCCAGTAATATTGTATCGTGATTTTCAATTCCCAGCTTTCGACCAATAAACCAGTTTGGGAACAAATCCATTTCGCTCCGCAGCAGATTTTCGTCATACAGCGGTAAAGAAGATTCTATCCGTTGCAGCCGCACAAGCGAAATGAACGCATCCCGATACAACCGTTCGATTTCATCAGCACTGTCCATTGCCAGACGATCCAGATACAGGATCGAGCCTAAATCAGTCAACATCATGAACCCCTGATCCAGGTCAGAATCCAGTACCACCGGAACATTGAGTCCGGCCTTTCTCATCAGCCCGGCCACATGAACAAATGGCTTGCTGTCTTCCATCTCAGGTGGAGCATCCACAAAGATAAAGGAATTGTCTCCGGAGTATCGAAAATACCGCCGAAAACTGGCATCATCGGACGCGGGCTGTAAAGAAAAACCGGATGATGCCTGTTTCCCAAGAATGCGGCCTGCCCAACTATCGAGTTCCAGTTTACGCCGGTCACCGGTTTCCATGGTAGTACTGACCTCTCTCGATGAATGCTTTATCATCCAACATCTTTGCTTGTCGGGTCCAGCGTGAAAATAGTAACTGTACCATTATCCATTCTGACAGTTCCTTTCCTGGCGCTCATTCTATTGATTACTGTAGCCCGTTCTTTTGCTGCATCACCTGCTGAGACTTCCGGCAATCCTGCAGAACAAACAGCAGCGGAACAGGATTGGGTCCCTGCAGGCACGTTTCAGAACCCCGACATTCCCCTGTACTGTGGAGGCAGCTATATCGCCTCGGAGGATTTTCAGCACAACCCGGGCGCCGACGTTCTTGCTACTGCCAATGAGGCTCTGATTATTGAAGATAAATTCACTACCCTGGATGGCAACGTGGTAATCACGAGACTGGACCGTCAACTCAAAGCCACACATTTCATGCTGAATAACAAGACGGAAACAGCCACCGCGGAAGGACCGGTAACCATACGTGGGGATGGACTGTTCATCAAGGCCGATCATGCCCGGGGAAATCTGCTTGCCGGTACGGGTGTTATGGACAATGCCACCTTCCTGCTTCACCAGCAACATCTAAGGGGTACTGCAGACCATCTCGCCAGATTGGATGCTACGACCCTTGAAATCAAAAGCGGCACGATTACACGTTGTGAACCAGGCAGTGGTTTCTGGCAACTTCGTAGCGATAATATTACATTGCATACGGATGATGGGAATGGTATTGCCAGAAATGTCACAGTGGAAATCAAGGAAGTCCCCATTGCCTACTTCCCCTATCTGAGATTTCCCCTGAACGACAAACGACACTCCGGATTCCTGACGCCGGTGGTGGAGTATGACCGCGATAGCGGTACCGATTTCTCCATCCCCTGGTATTTCAACATGGCGCCAAATTACGATGCGACCTATACCTTTCGCAATCTCCAGAAACGGGGACTGGTGCACGATATGGAATTCCGGCACAGGAATGCCAATTCCGGCAATTACTTCAATGTAGCCTACCTTCCCAAAGATGACATCTATGACGATAGAGACACTTTTGATCTGTCCACCGGAGGTATATTGACAGAACAGGAGAAAAAGGACAGATGGCTTCTCTATCTGGACCATAAGGGAGAATGGGACAGATGGGAGAGCAAAGTCAGTTACGGAACAGTATCGGACATCGATTATCTCAATGATATCGGCGGCGACATTGATGCGACATCGCAACAACGATCAGGCAGATTTCGCTCCTCCGACAAAACAGATACACCGGCATTGCATCGAACAGGGACACTGAGTTACCGCGGCGACCACTGGAATGCAAATCTGCTGGTACGAGGGTATCAGAGCCTCGCTCAGAACGCGGCAAAACAGTATTCGGTACTGCCCAAATTCACCGTCAGTACGAGGAGGAGTCTGGCATTTCTGGATGTTCAGTTCCTGGGACAATATGCCAATTTTGACAAGGATAACGAAGACATCACCGGTATTCTTGCTGCTGTAGGTGAGAGAGTGATTGTTGAATCCAATATCCAGACTTCGTTAACCCATAGCTGGGGATATATAACACCGTCCATGGGTGTAATTCATCAACAGTACGAGTTGCATGATACACCGGTCGATGTATCTACTTCACCTGGTATCACAACACCGTTTGCCAGCATAGACAGCGGACTGATCTTTGACCGCTTCTTCTCCTATCGCGGCTCTGAGTTGCAGCAGACTCTGGAACCACGGTTTTACCTACTTTACGTCAAGGCAAATGCATCAGACCAAAATGAATTACCCCAATTCGACACCACCGAATCGACCCGGGGTTACTCCCGGATGTTTCGCAGAAACCGGTTTTCCGGATATGACAGGATCGGAGATGCCAGACAACTGAGTATGGGGTTGTCATCTGCATTGTTCGACGCCGGTACCGGTGAGGAATACCTCAAGGCAAGTATTGGTCAGATCGTCTATCTAAAGGACTACGAGGTCGTCTTCAGCCCTGGAGAGTCTGCTGCTCCAGAGGCCGGATCTTCCCCGTTGTTTGCCGAAGCCCGTATCAGAATTGGTCCTGGTCTGTCCCTTAACAGCCTCCTGGAATGGGAAACAAGTGAATCGCGTGTTAATCGCACTCAATATTCACTCAAATACAGGGGGCCGGGAAACCGTAAAATCCTGAATCTCACTTATGCCTATACCAACCAGGATGTACAACAACCCTATCTCTCTCCACGGAATGAGGCGGAATCGGATGTTTCCTTTATCTGGCCCATCGCAAGGAAATGGAACATCATTGGCCGATGGAACTTTGGCTGGGACAATAATCAAACCATAGAGTCTCTCTCCGGCATTGAGTACAATGACTGCTGCTGGAAAGTCAGGATTGCTTATCGGCGTTTTCTTGAAGAGCCCAGGAGAATTTCTTTGGTAGTTGATGATCCATTCACCCCAGGTGAAACTATGGTGGTCAATGAGATAGACCATCGGACCGATTCAGGGTTCTTTCTGGAATTTCAACTCAAGGGGTTGTCTTCACTGGGAAGGCGACTGGGTTCTCTGATGGAAGATGCCATTCCGGGTTACCGGGCAGAGGAATAACACAGGCTCTATTAACAACTTCAGGCACTGATATGAAACATGTAATTCTGATTACCATGATATTCGCAGCTAACAGCGTCTATGGCGCCTTCACACTTCTGGACCAGATTGCCGTTGTGGTAGATGAAAATATCATCATGTATTCCGAAGTGAATGAGCGTTTACAGTCTGTTAAATCCAATCTTGCAAACAACCCGGACAGCATTGCACCCCCCGACGACGTCCTGATTCAGCAGGTTGTGGAACGACTGATCCTTGAAGACCTGCAACTTCAAATAGCCGAAAGAGCCGGTGTTCGACTCAGTGACAGCGAACTCAACGAAGCATTACAGCGTGTTGCGGCACAGAATAACCTCTCACTGGTCCAGTTTCGTCTGGCCATTGAAGCGGATGGCATGTCTTATGACGACATGAGGGAACAGGTTCGTCGTGAAATGATCCTGAATCAGGTGCAACAAGGTGTATTGAACTCCCGCATAGAAATCTCGGAGCAGGAATTGAAAAATTTCATGTCTTCAGAACTCGGTGAGGCCGTAACCTCGGATGAATATCGTCTGGCCCACATTCTGCTGACTTTCCCTGAAGATGCCTCTGCCATTGAGGTTGAAGAAGTACGTGCCCAGGCTGAAGGAATTCTGCAACGAATCAACGATGGCGAAAATTTCCAGTCTCTGGCCGTAGAATTCTCCACCGGTCAGAATGCCGTCAATGGTGGCGAAATGGGTTGGCGAAGACCCATACAACTACCCACCCTGTTTTCCGACATTGCCCCGGATATGGCAGTCAACGATGTACGCGGACCGATTCAGAGCGGAAGTGGATTTCATCTGCTCAAGTTACTGGAAAAACGCGGCGCCCGTGCACAGGGGCAAATTCCACAGACTCATGTCCGCCACGTTCTGATCAAGCCGAACGAGATACGTACTGACAGAGAGGCTTTGGAACTCGCCACCGACCTGAGGAATGAGATCATCAATGGCAGGCCTTTTGAAGAAGTGGCCAAACTCTATTCCGACGATCCCGGCTCTGCCTTGAGTGGTGGAGACCTCGGCTGGAATCCTGCAGGAACTTTCGTGCCGGAGTTTGAGCAGACCATTGCCCAATCCGGCTATGACGTCATCAGCGAGGTCTTCAAAACAGTTCACGGATATCACTTTCTCGAGGTCACTGGCCGCCGGATAGAAGATTTCACTGAACAATTTCGCCGGAGTCAGGCGGAAAACTACCTTCGTAACCAAAAATTTGACGAAGAACTCGATAGATGGTTTCGTGAAATACGTGAACAGGCTTTTGTTGATATCAGAATCTGATTTCCCGTGACCGTCCGCAAACGATTCGGTCAGCACTTTCTACATGACCCCAACACCATCAGCCGGATTCTGCATGTCATTCATCCCGTGATTGACGATCACATTGTGGAGATTGGTCCTGGCCGCGGGGCGCTGACCAGGGGTCTGGTTGACTGCGGTTGTCAGCTACAGGTCATAGAAATAGACAGGGACCTGAGTGCTGAACTGCAACGGAAGTTTGCCTGCCTTGATGTTATCTGCAGTGATGCACTTTCTGTTGATTACACTTCTTTGCAAGCGGGGAAACCTTTCCGGGTCATTGGAAATCTGCCTTACAATATCTCGACTCCTCTACTGTTCAGGCTCTACTCACATAAATCAGTCATCAGTGACATGACCTTCATGCTGCAGGAAGAAGTGGTAGACAGGATCTGTGCATCACCCGGCTCATCAGCATACGGCCGGTTATCGATCATGAGTCAATATCATTGTATGGTGGAAAAGCTGTTTACGGTACCACCTGAATCCTTCAGTCCAATGCCTGGCGTAACGTCTGCGATGATTCGCCTGACACCCCATCAGCAATACAAGGCTGTCAGGGATATTGTCTGTCTGCAGGAAGTGCTGATCAGTGCATTCAATGCACGACGCAAGACAATACGCAATGCGTTAAAACCGTTACTGTCTGAAGAAGACCTCGACAAACTCGGTATAGACAGCAGAATCAGACCGGATCAACTCGGTCTGGAGGACTATATCCGGTGCGCTGACCTGATATGGGATCATCGACAGCGATGAGTACCTACGTTTTTGGTGACCTTCAGGGATGTTACGACGAATTTCAACAACTGCTTGCACAGATAAAATTCAACCCGAATGAAGATCAACTGTGGTTTACAGGTGATCTCGTCAATCGCGGACCCAAGAATCTGGAAACAATCCAGTTCATCATGGACCTGAATAAACCGGTAATTGTTCTTGGGAACCATGATCTGCACTTTCTGGCAGTCGCTACCGGTACTCATGACCCGGTCAGCCTGGACACCCTTGACGACCTGCTGTGCAGTCGTCAGTTACCGGAGATCATCGACTGGATGCGAAGGCAACCATTATTGCACCTTGATGCAAAAACCGGTTTTCTCATGGTACACGCGGGCGTTCCACCCCATTGGAATCTACCAACCTGTCTGGCACGGGCACGGGAAGTTGAGTCAATCCTTGCAGGACCGGATTACAAAGCATTCCTGGAAGTCATGTATGGCAATGAACCCAGCCATTGGGATGACCATTTGCAGGGGATAGACCGGTTACGGATCATCACCAACTACTTTACCAGACTGCGTTATTGTACAAAGGCCGGTGATCTGGAACTCACCCACAAGGCAAGCATTTGTCCGGAAGGGTATTCCCCCTGGTTTGAATTTCCACGCCCGGATTGGGAAGAACACAGCATCCTGTTCGGCCATTGGGCTGCGATAGAGGGCGTCACAGGCAATCCCAGGTTTATCGCACTCGATACCGGATGCGTCTGGGGACGCACGCTGACGGCTCTGCGTCTGGAGGATGGCGCACTGTTTTCAACACCGGCCATCCGATCCTGTCAGATCTGAACATCCAGTAAATTCCGCAGCGCCGCAAAGTTGGTGGAGCCAGGCGGGATCGAACCGCCGACCTCGTGACTGCCAGTCACGCGCTCTCCCATCTGAGCTATGGCCCCACAAGGGAAGGGAGCGAATATTAGCGTTTCAGTCAGTGGTGTTCAAGGGCTGTTTGGCCCTGACGCCAGACTCAGCCGGATTTGTAAGTGTCCGGGTCATAGCGTGTTGGGACAAAGGTTGATCGCCCTGCACGAATATTATGACCCGCGGATGCGGCATGTATACCGTGGTCCGGATGAAAGAGTTCTCCGGGGTTACCCTCTTCACCCCAAACCTCAGCAGCAGCATGCAGGGATGTGAGAGCGGCAAAACCGGCCTTTACAGTCCCTATGTCCGTATAGTCTTCCGCTTCATATCCCGTGGGCTCATTGGTCATGATCAAATGGTTGTCTTTAAGCGTCATTGTGCCTCGATTTGAACCATATGGCGCCAGACTGGCCCAGCGTATCCCTTTGACTTTGTTCGATGGCAACCCGGGTACATTGAGATTCAACACGGTATGAGAAGGACCTTTGATCAGATGCGGCAACACCTCCACCGTTAATTTTGCGGCGGTGTTCCAGTGCCATGGCATGACGACATCTACACTGACAGCAATAGAACGCAGACCATGGTTCTGACCGGCGATGGCAGCACCGACAGTACCACTGTGGGCTACATTACGACCCGGGTTCAATCCTGCGTTAATTCCGGAAACAATGACGTCCGGTGTAGAACCAAACGCCCGCATGACCCCAGCCAGGACACACATGGCAGGTGGTCCTGCCAACCCGTAAACTTCACCGGAGAAGCCTCTTATTTTTTTAGACGTTACCGCGATAGGCTTGTCGCTTGACAACCCGCCCACGGATGTTCCTGTTCCGGATGCATTATGGTCGGGCGCAACCACTATTGCTTCGTAGCCCGCCGCTTCGATCTGCACTGCCAGTTCATGGATTCCCGGACTGTCCACACCATCGTCATTGGTAATCAGTATTCTCATGTCAAGCCAACTCCCCCAGGGCACGGATGGGAAACAGCTCTCCACTGATCCTCTCTGATGCGGCAGACGCAAGGAATACCGCCAGCTGTGCTACGTGCTCCGGATCAGGTGGATACTGCAATGGCGGCACCGGTGTACCGTCATCCCTGGTCTTTGCAGGTAACCAGTTTGCAACCCCCTCTGTTGCAGTCAGTCCTGGCGCAATGCAATTCACGTTGATGTTGTGAGACCCCCAGCACACGGCCAGAGACTTGGTAAGATTTATCACGCCGGCCTTTGCAGCGCCATAGTGAACAAAAGACGGTGAAAGTCGAATGCCGGCAACAGAAGAGATATTAATAATCCTGCCGCTCTTTTGTTCAATCATATACTTGCTGACCGCTGCACTACAAAGAAACACACTGTTCAGATTGAGTGCGATTGCAGCATTCCATTCGGCCGGCTTCAGAGTCTCCGGCGGCTTGATAAACATGGCGCCACCGGCGTTATTAACCATAATATCCACGCCTCCGAACCGGCTGATGGTCTGTCTGACCATGTTGTCTACCTGTTCCGGATCGGTGACGTCGGTGGCAATAGCCAGTGACTCACCACCCATCGACTTGATTTCTCTGGCAATTTTGTCGAGCTTTTCCTGCCCTCTGCTTGCGACCACAACCCGGGCCCCTGCCCTGGCATACTCTCTGGCGATCCGACTACCGATTCCACCGGCGCCACCGGTAACAATGGCAACTTTACTTTTTAGTTCTTCTGACATTTTTTCCTTAAGACGCATTCCTGGTCGAGCGTCGCATTATACGTTAATAATCGCTCGAGTTCGCAGTACCATATCCAGTCTGAAACAGACTGAATAAAATTGACCAGCATGACCATGACTGTGGCACAATCGTGTATGAAGGCCAAATTTGTTTGTATACAGGAAAACCTGGAGGTTGAAGTGAGTCTGGAAATTTACACTGGCGCCACGCCCAACGGCTGGAAGATCACCATAATGATGGAGGAACTCAAAGAGGCGGGAGTTAAACTGCCAGAGGTCAATTACCACACGGTGAGCCTTGGTGGCGATCAGTTCACTGATGAATACACGGCCATGAACCCTAACCAGAAGCTGCCCACCATCGTGCACGACGGCAGGGTAATCATCGAGAGCTGTGCGATCCTGCAGTACCTGGGCGAGAAGTTTCCATCAAGTCTGTTCCCCACCGATGACCGGCGCTGGGATGTCATCCCATGGTTGTACTGGCAGGCAGCCAACATCGGCCCTGTTTTTGGTAACAAGCTCTCCTATACACGCTACATCACCGACGCAAATGAGGAACAGAAAGCGCATCCGATGGAACGCTTTGGCAAAGAAGCGCTCCGACTGGTGTCAGTGCTGGATTACCAGTTAGCCAGGCATTCCTACCTCACCGGCGATCAATATACAGTGGCTGACATCGCCACCTGGTGCTGGATCCGTTCCTATAAATGGTCGAAAGTGGACATCACTACCAAACCACGAGTCGTCGACTGGGTACATCGGGTTCGGGCCCGCCCCGGGGTAGAGCGTGGTATAGGTTACGGTGTGCCGAAAGACGAAATCGACAAGTTCAGCAAGGAGCGTCGAGAGCAGTACAAAAAAGGTGGTGGCAGCATCGCGTCAAACGAGGCGCTGAAGTCGGATCTTTAACCACCGGGGGAAGATAGATAACTCTCCCGATCCAGACTTTTTTACTCAAAACTTGCTACCGCGAAGGTCCTGGTAACGGCTATCGCGCCAGGTGAATGCTCCTTTTAAACCTTCGTCTCTTACTTTACCCTTGAACTCTATGGCGCTTTCTGTTTGCTGATAGACATGATCATAGTCCGCGGCAGCCATAATCGAGGACTCCATCCCCATGGCCTGATACCAGCGATTCATGGCTTCTTTGTGAACTGCCAGGGCATCGGCTGACTGGTTTGCGATCCTCTCTGCCAGTTTTGTGACCTCAGCCTCTAATTGATCAGCTGGTACTGCCTTGTTGATCATGCCGATCTCGGCAGCTTCCTTGCCACTCAACTGGTCACCGGTGTACATCAGTTCCTTTGCCTTGCGCAGGCCAATGATCATCGGCCACATGCAGGAATTTCGTGGATGTCCCAGGCCGCGAATACCGGGATGCCCGATCCTGGCATCCTCTGCCGCTACAATGAGGTCAGTCATCATGGCGTACTCACAGCTACCCGCGAGACAATACCCATGTACCTGGGCGATAGTGACTTTTGGCAGGTTGAACAAAAACATCTGACGTCTGGAACCTTCCTGCATATTCTGACGTGAAGATGTCAATCTTGATTGTCTTGGTGCATCACCACCTCTGCTACCGGACAAGTCGTACCCGGCGCCAAAACCCCGACCTGATCCCCTGATGACAATGACCCTGATATCGTCGTCCCAGGCTGCTTTCGCCAGCGCCATTTCCAGCTCGGCCAGCAATTCACCACTCAAGGCGTTAATCTTTTCCGGTCGATTGAGCGTAATTCTGCCAATCCAGTCATTGGCGCCGTAACGGTCACAGATGATGGTGTTGTATTCCATGTTGTCCTCCAGATGTTAATTTTCATTCATGACGATAATAAGTACCGGGGTCGGAGTAAAGTGCCGAGTACCGGGGTCGCGAGTACCGGGGTCGGAGTAAAGTGCCGGAGTAAAGTGCCAGAGTAAAATCTACTCCGGCACTTTACTCCGGCACTTTACTCCGACCCCATTATTCTTACCCCGGCACTTTACTCCGACCCCATTATCCCATACGGTATAATTACCGGGCCAATATAACTGCAGGCAGATACAGAAAATTGACAGTTTCAAAACTCGAAGACTTCAATGTCTACGGCGAAACGGATATAGGCTGGGACGAAAACACACCACCCAATGAGACAGTGGATGACAATGGCAATCTGAAACAGAGTGGTGGTTTCAGCCAGCATGACCCAAATTCGCCATCACGTCGTGTATATGACGATCCCGAGGTTGTCGCGCTTCGCGAAAAACTTCGTCAAAACAATGGAATCAGTGGCCTCGAAATCTGCGAACCTCACGAACTGGAAAGGATAATCCGGATATTTCGACGCGACGGTTTTGTCGTTGTGAGCAATCTGCTTGATGAAGATCAATTGATGCGATTCCGCGAAGGCAGTGCCAGGGTTCTGAAAGACATTCTGTCCATACCCGGGTTTGGCAAGCGGAAATATCTGACAGAAACCGGACGTCTGCCACATCGATATAGTTATGGTACCGCTTCTTCATCCCGGCACTTGATGCATGATCCGGCGTGGGCTTCCATGATCGATCTACCGACCACAACACCGATCCTGACGGCACTCATGGGGACAGATGATTATTTAGTTACGGGTGGTGGGGGTGATTTGTGCCTGCCGGGCGCCATTGAATACCAGAAACTGCACTCTGATGTCTACGACAGGCAGGATCAGGGTGACGTTCGTCTGGCCTATGCCAGGGAGTGTGGACTGATCAAAGTTGATCCGGACAAGTTGTTCGATGAACTGGATTTTCGTACCCAACGCCTGGTATTCGACCGGACACCACCCCTGGTGACCATCAATTTCATGATGTCTGATCTCACCTGGGAAAACGGTCCGATCCGGCAGATACCAGGAACCCATACCGCAATGCAAAATCCGCCTTCTCCCGGTGAAGAACCGGACTGGATGCGCTGGTCCACGTTGGTGGGAGCCCAGGCAGGAGCCGGGGTTTTTCGTGATAACAGGGCCTGGCACGGTGCGACACCGAACCTGTCGAAAGAAATTCGCGCCCTCCCCAATATTGAATACGTTCCTGGATGGTCCGGCAAAGACCATTTTTTAAAATCGATGCCCTATGAGATATGGGAGACGCTGACACCGCATGGGAAGAAGATCTGCCGGTATATCAAGGAAGAACCCGGAGTCTGGCCTGAGGGAGCGGGTGTAATGCATCCGCTCGCCAGGGAGCGTAAAAAGTACCGGGGTCAGTACCGGGGTCGGAGTAAAGTGCCGGAGTAAAGTGCCAGAGTAAAAATTTACTCTGGCACTTTACTCCGGCACTTTACTCCGACCCCATTATTGCTCCGGCACTTTACTCCGACCCCATTATTGCTCCGGCACTTTACTCCGACCCCATGGCAGCATGTCCGATGATTTCAGGTGAAGGTAAAGCTGTCGATCATGACGACTGGTTGCAGACAAGCGTCCGGTTTTGACCCACGGTTGCCACCGGGATGGCGCAATGCCCTCTACCTGATCGCCCACAACCGTCACGCGTTGTATCACTCTCTCGCTATCAAAGTCATTGAGTACAAAGTGCTGTGTACAGCGGTTATCCCAGATAGCAATCGTACCGGGTGTCCAGTTGTAACGGACTGTGAACCTGGGATTGCTCACCCATTTTGTCAGGAGATTTAGAATTGCATCGCTCTCAGTAGCGTTCATTTCTACAATACGACGGGTGAAATGCTCGTTAACGTAAAGTACTTTCTTACCCGTCACTGGATGTATTCGAACCACCGGATGAATTGCAGTCTGTTCCGGATGATTGTGGGGTAAGGCATCGTGCAGGGCTGTCAACCCATCACAAAGGGATTTCATGGGATCGGAGAGTTCATCGTATGCAGCGTACAGACTTGTCCACAGGGTATCGCCACCCGTTTCCGGGCATGAAACCATATACAGAATGGACATGAGCGCTGTCCTCTCCTGAAAAGTCAGATCTGTGTGCCACTCATCGGCGACACCTCCGGTGGTAGCCCTGAGTTCAAGGACTTCTGGCGGCAGATCAGAGTTCTTCTGCAGATTGGGATGGCCCTCCAGATGCCCAAAATGGCGACCAAAGTTGACATGTTCCTCTGGAGAAATTGTTTGATCAGGAAAGAAGATCACCAGATGTTCGAGCAGGAGCGCCTTGATGGCATCGATTTCATCCGCAGAACAGTCAGCAAGATGTGGCCCTCTGATTTCGGCGCCCAGCGCGCCTGCCAGACGGATGACTGACCAAGAATCCGGGATTGCGTTCATATGAGTTCAAGCTCCATTTATTACTGGGGTCAGAGTAAAGTGCCGGAGTAAAGTGCCAGAGTAAAAATTTACTCTGGCACTTTACTCCGGCACTTTACTCTGACCCCAGCATGAAGTGTACCAGAATTTACTCAGACACTTGACTCTGACTCCGTGTTTAATTCGGCCAATAAATATATTCATCGCCTGCTTCAAATTGTTCTGCCAGAGTTTTATCGATAGCCACTGGCATTTCAACCAAATTGGGATACAGAGGCTCGCGCGCTGCCGCTTTGTGATCAGCCAGCAGTAATTAATACTGCGATCAAGAGCACGGATCATTGCCGCATAAACTCTTAACCGGTGCGGCTAGATATCACCCTGAAAAACCGGATGTCCAACTCCAGACATTTCTGTACCACCGGGGTCAGCAAATTTTATTGACGTCTGCCAAAAATCAAAATATCAGCGATCGCCGTGCCAAATCCAAGAAGCAGCAGCAGGATAAAACGCAAATCACTGACATATAGATCTGGTTCAACGGGAAAGGCAATGGTTTTTACCATGGCAGCCAGTTTGTAGTCGTGTCGATGTTGTTCACCATCAAGAACTGCCGACCCGTGTCATTTTGCAAAAACGCCTCCACCTGCACCAGAAGCTCAGGGTTATAGTTCCGGGATTTCATAACTGCCATCCCCCTGGCAATCTCTTCTTGAGTCATTGGACCACCAAAGTCTGTATACCAGAAGGTGAAGAGCAGCCATATGATCGTTGGCAACCCCCACAGCAATCCACGTTTTTTCAATTTATTTCTCCGGTGAATAGTTTCGTTCAACTACTTCTGGCAGCCTTTTATCATGGTTACGGGTAACTTGAGGAACTGACGATAATAAAAGTAAATCAGGACATGAAACCCAGCGTACGATACTACACTTTAAATTAATGTCAATAATGTTTATCATTACTTTATGGAATAGACACTGAATGCCGAGGCAAATAATGACCACTCCGGAACAGCTTGTTTTCAAAGGCGTTCCAGGCTCGCCATACTCACGGAATGCGCCCGCTCTCCTCTGCAGCGCTCAGTCTTTACAACCGGGTAAAGAGCAAATGGAAACCATCATCGATGGCAAACCGTGGACCCAGCCGGCATTTCCTTATCAGGCAAAGTGCCTCAAATGGATCAACGACGAGTACAGGAACCTGGCCAGTGTGCATCGGCAGGCGATTGATGCAATTCTTGCCGATACCGGCTGCGAAACTCTGATTAATCGTAGAATACCATGAAAAAAATGATCTATGTTTTCATAGTCCTTGTCGGGTTGGTCGGGGTGGCGGTTACATGGGTATACAATTCCCATTCCGGTCAGGACGCTCTGTTCCGTCAGGGGCTGAAGACGTTCATGCGCCAGGGACCGGAAACATTCGATGGTATCCGTGTAGTCGTATGCGGCAGCGCCTCACCACTGGGTAACGATCTGAACCGGGCACAGGCCTGCATCGCCGTCATCACGCCGGAACATTTCTTCCTGTTTGATGTGGGCGCCCGTTCGCCACTACGTATCTCCCAGGCGCAGTTGCCCTTGGATCGTTTGACGGGTGTCTTCTTCACGCACTTTCACTCAGACCACATCGCAGGGGTGCCGGATGTCAACCTGGCGAGCTGGGTGCAGGGGCGCAAATCGAGTCTTCAGGTTTATGGTCCAGCCGGGATCGACAAGGTTGTACAGGGGTTTAACGATGCCTACCAACTCGACCATGAATACCGCATCGCCCACCACGGTCCCGATCTTTTGCCCCCGGAAGCGGGACCCATGACACCTCAAGTCTTCGTACCCGGCGAGATCGTCTGGCAGGACAACAGAGTCAAGGTGACATCGTTTCCTGTGGATCATGCACCGGTCTTACCTGCCGTTGGTTATCGGGTGGACTATCGGGGACGATCCGTCGTCATCAGCGGCGACACCAATGCCACCGACTCGCTCTTCGCCGCGGCCGAGAATGCAGACCTGCTGCTGCACGATGCACTGTCGCGCACGCTGCTCGACCCTATGATCAAGACTGCGACCGACCTGAACATTCCCGTTATGCCGACGATCATGCACGATGTCATCGATTATCACGCGGATACAACGAGCCTGCCCGAACGCGCCGCCAGAGCGGGCATCAAACAACTCGCCTTATATCACATGGTTCCGGTACCTGTGAATAGTGTTGCCGAGAAGATGTTTGTACGCGGACTACCGGAAGATGTCATCCTGGTGAAGGACCTGCACCGCTTCGAACTTCCGGCAAACGCCACAGGAATCCACATCCATGAACCTTAATACCCGGGTTCGCTCCATTGCGAGGCGGATGTAGTGGACAGCCGTATCGCACGCAGCCAGGCAACACGAAAGGCGCTTCAGCATGCTGCGGAAAAACTGATCGCGGAGCGCGGGCTCGAAAGCGTCTCCATTCGCGATATCGTGAGCACTGCAGGACAGAAGAACGAATCCGCCCTGCAATATCATTTTAAAAACCTCAAAGGCCTGATCAGCGCCATACAAGCGGAGCGTTCCTCTGAGACCCAGTCGAAGCGGGCGGAAATGTTGAACGCAATGCTGTCCGATAACAGTCAACCCAACCTGCGTCAAGTCTGCACTTTGATGGTACAACCGCCATTCGACCTGGCCAGATCCAGTGTCGGGTTCCGCCGCTATATCAAGGCATTCGGCCACGAACTGGTACTGACCGAAACATCCGCGCTGGCCAGGGCCACAAGACAGGGTGGCGGCGGCTCGAGCGGTCAACATCTGGCAATGCTGTTGAGATCTGCTCTGTCACACCTGGACGAAGATGCCTACCGGCGCCGCATGGAGTCCGCAGTGCGTCTATGCTCGGCTTCCATGTACCACCAGGCCAGGCAGAAAAACGCATTTCGCGGCAAGCAGTCAGATCTGTTCCTGCACAGCCTGATCGATGCTCTTGCAGGTTTGTTAAGCGCACCTGAATCCGGGCAAACAAAGGCCATTGCCAGAATATTGGCTGATCAGTAACCCAGGCCTCAATTGACACTGAATATAGTGTTGCGGGAATCATGTAATGTGGGAGAATACCTTCTGAAGATGTTTCAAATTAACTTGTGTTCTATCCATTGAAAGTGAAAAATCTCGAACAAACTGGCTACGTTCTCACACTGACGCTGCTGACTCTGGTATTGGCACAACCTGTTCATGCATTCCAATGGACCAATACTGAGCTTCAACTACAATATGGCAACCTCGATATACCTGCTTTTGTCGGCGGAGGAAGTTCTGATCATCTTATCTCTACATTCCAACATGCCAACGGTTGGAAATATGGCGACAACTTTTTCTTTGTTGATGTGATTGACTCCCGGGAACCGGGCTTCCAGGATTTTGACATTTACAGCGAGTTATACTCGAATTTCAGTCTTGGCAAGATAACAGGCAATCAGGTTGGTGCCCGGGCTGTTTCAGATATCGGCTTTATCCTGGGTATCAACTATGCCGATGACGCCAGAGTGAAAAAGTATCTGACCGGTGTGCGGTTTTCACTGGACATTGAGGGTTTCGCATTTGCCAATCTTGATGTCATGGTATCTTTTGATGACAGTGCGGGCGTATATTCTGGCGGCGCCCCGAAAGAGGATAACGCAATCCTGATCGACTTCAATTTCGCAAGGCCTTTCAAAATTGCCGGATCCAGTTTCAGCATCGAAGGTCACCTGGAATATTTTGGAGAACGTGACAACGAACTCGGTGGTAAGGCCAGGTCATGGATTCTCGCTCAACCTCAAATTCGCTGGAATCCTAACGACCGTATTTCCCTGGGTATTGAATACCAGTTCTGGATGAACAAACTTGGCGACGGAGACACAGACGAGAACACCATACAAGCGTTACTGGTCTGGAAGTTCTAGCCTGCTGCACCATTTCATCACTCCATCAAACATGACGAATGATGGTTTTAGTCATGGGTGTTACAGACTTTCCATGCAGCTCTTGATCAATTCCGGGTGAATTTGGCCCTCGACCTCCTCCGGTCGAAAGTAACGGGTGGAGAGTATGGCTTGCGATATACGGGGCATATACCAACCCCCCTCATTGTCAGTGCCGATCCTGACCCGTAACGGGTTTTGCGGTGAAGCAGTATTGCGTTCGCGGTTGCGATATTTCGACAGGAGAGCAGGTTCGCCGTTGACGTAGACCTGGATGGTACTGACGCTGTCTTCACTCAGTAAAATCTGATTGTTCTTTCTCAGATTACTGCTGATGACAACACTTGAACACTGGTTTGCTCTTTTGGGGAATGCAATCTCCATTGGGTGCCCGTCCACTTCAATCAGCAGTTTATCCCCCTGTTCACGGATATCGATATATCCTTTTTGAGCAACCAGAGTGCGTGCACCACCGCCATCATCCTGACTATTGTCCGAACGAAAAACATATCCCATTGAATGGGTACCCAACATGGGCGTTCGACGGAACGCATCCAGGGAATACGCACGCCACTGGTCAGTATCAGCGACGGCCAGGTCTTTAATCCTGGTCACATCCCTGATCCAGGATTGCATGGGCACACTAAGAGACTGTACGCGTCCAAGATCGATAACCGGTTCCGGTTTTTGACCCGGGTTAAAATTATTCAGGTGTTTGAATAACGCATACTCAACATCTTCCCAGGTCTCCCTGGTATTCAGGCGCCACAGTCCATTGGCACTGAGTACGCTGTGTATATCTGCAAACGTATCAACATACTGATCATGGCTGTACCAGCGTAAAACCCGTGGGGACTGCGCTGCAAAGATATCGATACCATCTATACCCGCCGGTGCGGAAATTCCCAGAGCCGCCACAATGGTAGGAAATATATCAAAGATCATGGTGATGCCATCAACGATCTCTCCGCCTTCCCAATGACCAGGCCAGGACAGTATCAATGGAGTCCGAATGCCCCCTTCCCGGTTACTCACCTTGACTCCCTGGAAAGGATAGTTACTTGGATAAGCCGCACCGGTACCACCGTTATCACTCACCACCAATACCATGGTATTGCTCCATTGCCCGGAATCTCTCAGCTGCGTCAATAACCGCCCAATATTGGTATCCAACTGGGATTTCAGTGCCTGGAACCTGCCTCGGCTGTCATCACTGAATTCACTGGCATAGTCTGTCTCGGGCTCTATCGGACCGTGGGGTGCATAGTAAGGCAGGTATATAAACCAGGGATCCGTTTCTGTGCGCATGACTGCAAGCGCGTGCTGGCTCAATATATCCGTCAGGTGGCCCTGATGCTGCAGCAACTCGCCTTTCTCGTTTTCCAACCAGGGATTGTGGTAAGTGGGCCTGCCCCTTGAATACACGCCTTCTTTATGTGGCCCTGCCAGATATAGCCCGTTCATAAAACCAAACCAGTGATCGAAGCCCTGGAATTCGGGACGGGATTCCTGATGCGTATCCCCGGCATGCCACTTGCCAATCATATGGCTGTTGTATCCGTTTGCCGACAATACATCGGCCAGAGTCTCAACTTCGTGGGACAGTCCGGCACGAATCGGGTGGAAACCCAGCCGGGCGGGATATCGGCCTGTCAGCAGGGCGATTCGGCTCGGTGTACAGCTACTTTCGGCATAGTGCCGGGTAAAACGCAGTCCCTCCCGGGCAAGCTGATCGAGGTTGGGAGTGGGTGAATCCGAGCCATTGTTGATGGCAAGATCGTTATAGCCAAAGTCATCAAGAACAATCAGTAAAATGTTTGGCCGTACTGCTCCTTCGTCTCGATCTGTCACTGCTCTGCATCCGGAAAGCAAAAAGAAAAATATTGCACAGGCACAGACAAGCCACCCGATTCTGATTCTATTCACGGTCATCCAAGAAGTTTTCCTGCTGCATTACAGCATAGTGTATCTGCACTCAATCGGTATTTCCCTTCACATTACCCCTTGATATAGTTCATAGTTATGGATCATCGCCATTCGACCTGAATACTGAAGGAAACCCCATCATGACCCCGAACATAACTGAACGCCGGTCAGGCGTTCGCTTCGAAGCAGATGAAAAACCGCCATTCCTGCTCGCAATTGGACTCGGTCTTCAGATCGCTTTACTGACCATAGGCGGCGTCATATTGACTGTAGCTATCGTAAGCAGAGCCGGTGGCGCAGGTGAAGCTTACCTGTCGTGGGCGGTGTTTGCCGCAGTGGCGGTAAGTGGAGCAACCACGATCCTGCAGGCGGTTCGAGTTGGCCGGATCGGAGCAGGTTATGTACTCATGATGGGTACGTCGGGTACTTTCATCGCAGTATGTATTACGGCGATAGCTCAGGGTGGTCCGGCGATGATGGCTACTCTGATCATCATCTCCTCACTGTTTCAATTTGTACTATCGTCCCGACTATCCCTTCTTCGACGAATCCTGACACCTGCGGTTTCGGGGACTGTGATCATGTTGATTTCAGTCACGGTAATGCCCATTGCCTACGATATGTTGAAGAACCTGCCCGACGACCTTCCGATTACCGCAGGACCGCTTACAGCGCTCACTACCATTCTCGTTACTATTGGAATCGCACTGAAAGCAACATCGTCGCTGCGGCTATGGGCGCCCATAATCGGTGTCGCTGCCGGCTCTATCGTCAGCAGCTATTTTGGCTTATACGACACAGCACGCGTGGCCGCCGCATCGTGGATAGGACTTCCAGAATTTAACTGGCCAGGTATCAATCTTGAATTCGGATCTGTTTTGGGACTTCTTCCCGCATTCATGTTTGTGACACTGGTCGGCGCTGTCGAAACAGTCGGTGATTCCATCGCCATACAGCGCGTATCATGGCGGCGCCCCCGGGCAGTGGATTACCGGGCCGTTCAGGGTGCGGTTGCGGCAGACGGCGTGGGCAACCTGCTGTCCGGCATCATGGGTACTGTACCCAATACGACCTATTCAACAAGCGTAGCGATGACCGAATTGACTGGCGTTGCGTCTCGACGGGTTGGAATAGTCATTGGAATCACGTTTCTTTGCATTGCGTTCCTGCCCAAAGCCCTCGCCGTGTTTCTGGCGATACCTGATACAGTTATTGCGGGCTTTCTCATAGTTCTGCTATCGATGCTCTTTATCATCGGCATAAAGCAGGCCGTTCAGGATGGTATCGATTATCGGAAGGGTCTGGTAGTGGGAATAGGTTTCTGGGTTGGAGTAGGCTTTCAGAACGATGCAATATACCCCGAGTTTTTCTCTGATTTCGCCGGTGGACTGCTACAGAATGGAATGACGGCTGGTGGTCTTGTAGCCATTATCATGACCTTGTTTCTGGAGATGACTGCCTCCCGCCGTTTTCGTCTGGAAGCAGATTTCAATCTCTCGGCTCTGCCTATTATCAGGTCGTTTCTGGAAGCTTTTGCATCTCGCAATGCTTGTGATCAGGAGATGGCTGACCGGCTTGTGGCAGCCAGCGAAGAGACTTTACTGACACTTCTTCAGCGCGATGAGGAGGAGTATGAACAGAGGCGTCTTCTCCTGGTTGTGCACAAGGAAGACGGAGATGTCGTGATCGAGTTTGTCGCTGCTGCCGGTGAAGGAAATTTACAGGATAGAATTTCACTTCTCGGTAACGAAAGTGCAGTTGAAGATACGGCAGAAAAAGAGATTTCTCTTCGTTTGTTAAGGCATTACGCTTCCTCTGTCCACCATCAGCAATATCACGATACGGACATCGTGACCATACGTGTGGAAGCTCATGGGCCGGAAGCAGAGGCCAGTTCCTAAAGGAAATTGGCCCTGAACGTCAGTCCGTAAGTCCGGGGTGGATTTATGTAAGTGTGCCAACTGCCCGCTTGAAACACGGAATCGAATACCAGCATGTTCATCCGCTTGTTTCCCAGATTGCGACCCCACAGGATTGCCTCATAACGGTCATCGGCGGTCTTGATGCCGATTTGTGCATTGAAGAGGTTGAATGCCCCTCGCACTTTCTCCGGATCGAGATCAGACCCGGTGTTGACTTGACCGATATGCGACCAGTTCAGGTTGACCAACCAGCGCAGGTCTGAATTGGGAATCTCACGGTCGACAAAGATCGATGTGCTGCCCTGCCACAAAGGCGATTGAGTAAGCCGTTGGTCCTGCAGGTTGGCGTTCGCTGCGGCCAGTTCTTCACCGTAACGCGCATCTGTGTAGGTGACGCCCGCGGTAAGAGTGAAGCCGCCGCCCAGGGCAAGAAGAGATTCAACTTCCACACCCCTGGATATGGCCTCCTTGACGTTGCTGATGATGAAACCAAGTCCCGTAAAGGAATTGAGTTGAAAATCATCGAATGTAGCATGAAAAAGTGCGCTGTTGACGGTAAGCCGCTGGTCCAGGAACCGTCCTTTCAGACCTAGTTCCAGTGAGTCAGAAGTTTCCGGAACAAAGTGGCTTTGATCGATGAAATTCCCGTTGGCGTCGCGGCTGCCAACAGCTTCCTGGTCCAGATTGAAGCCGCCGGCCTTATATCCGTGACTGTAGCTGGCGTAAACGTTGATGTCATCGCTTGTATGCCATGCAGCTTTGACTGTGCCCGTGACCTTGTTCTCCTGTGCCTGATTGTTGTAGCTGGCGTTGTCGCAAAGCGCTGAAATGGGTACGAAGGTGCAGAATGGATCGCTGACAGCTGTTCCGGAGACGGCGCCATTAATGATGGAGCCCGCATCTTTTTCCTCCGAGGAATAGCGCAATCCTATCGTCACGTCGAACGCCGGGTTCACAATCCAGGTATTGTGGGAGAACAGCGACCAGCCGCTGGTTTCAGAGAAATAGAACGCATCATAGCCCTGTCCGGGAACACCCCGTCCAGCGGGGTCCCCTCCCAGGAGTGGTGCGACTTGTGGCGCACCGATGATTGTGGCGAGGTAAGTGTCCCCATCGTTGGACAGCACGATTATCTCGTCCGAATCCATGTCCTCTGTATAGATGTAGGCGCCTGCCAGCCAGGAAAAGTTGTCTTTCTCGCCATAAAGTTGAAATTCCTGGGAAAAGTTCTCGAACTGCTCATCTGTTAGCTGGGGGTACACGACGTCCGCGCTGGTGAAGTCGATGTCCTGGGCCCGGGCAACCTGGTAGTCTCTGAGCGCCGTGATCGACCTGAACGTCAGGCTGTCACTGACCTCCCAAAGTACATCAAGCGATACACCCCTGTCTTTCACGTCCTCGTAGGGCTCAAAGTTCAAGCCCACACGCGAATCCTGATCGACTTCAAAAGTTGTGATATCACCACCCAGAGCGGCAATGACGGGGCTCGTTGGACCAGTGATCCAGAACGCTGCAGGACAGCAACTTTCATCTTTTTCGGTATAGTCGCCGATGAACCGTACCTTAACCTGATCGTTGGGCGTCCATAGCAGTTGACCCCTGATGTTGTAACGGTCACGGTTGTCATATGCCTTGTCAGAATCGATATCATTGTAGAAGCCGTCCCGTTCACGGTAGGCATAGCTGACCCTTCCGGCCAGAACATTTTCCGCGAGTTCGGCATTACCGATGAAGCCATACTCCCGCGATTCGAGGTTGCCTATACCCAGGTTTACGGCAAAGTCATTTTTGAATTCCGGCTCCCGGGTGATGACATTGACTGCCCCGGCAACAGTGTTCTTACCGAACAGTGTGCCCTGTGGACCGCGCAGAATTTCCACCCTGTCGATATCCGTCAGGTCGTTGAAGGCAAGCCCCGCACGGGAGCGATAGATGCCGTCGATAAAAGTACCCACCGCCGCTTCGAGGCCTGGGTTATTGCCCGTCGTACCGACGCCACGAATGCGCAGGGTGGCGCCGTTGGAAGTGCTGTTTGAACTATACACCGAGACCGATGGCGACACCTCCATCAGACCGTACATATCCACCACCCCTCTTGATGAGAGATCTTCCCCTGTATATGCGGACACGGCGATCGGAACATCCTGTATCGATGCCTCACGTTTGGTTGCCGTAACAATGATCTCTTCGATAATAAAATTGGTCGACTCAACGGCTGAGGCCGCGTAAATGACCGATGGAAATGCGAGCACGGAAATGCCCGCCAGACTGGCTACAAATTTATTCATGGTTTTCCCCTGTACTATCCGTTTTACGCAAAGCAACTGACAGCATGATCATGTTTAATAATTCCCGAATCCGACAGCCTGTCTCAACAGCTATCAACACTCGAATCCCCTGACCGAAAGAGTCTTGAACAATGGCTCGGAAGTCCAGTCTAAAAAACACTCTCATCAAACATGACGAAGAACATCCAGGTAAGCCGACCTGTTTGCTCCGCGACAGCGGCATGGTGAGTTCTTGGCCCGCTGAAGGCTCTCCCGGTACAGTCAAAGCCGCCTCCGACAGTGCTACATTAGGTGCTATTTCGAGGGGAGTCAATATGTTATCCGGGTCCCGGTTTGATTGCCAAAAATGTCAATGTCAGTTTACTGGTGCTTGTTGGTTGATAATGTAGCAAGCACAATACAGTATTCCGTACAAGAACAAGTGAGCTGCAACCATGATACGTACAGTACGTTGTCATCAAATCGACGAAGACATCACAACAGTCACCCTGGACACCATTGACCTTGACCCACCGGCGGAAGGAGAGGTTCAGGTCGCCATCAAGGCGTGCGCTGTAAATTTCACTGATATCCTGAAAATTCAGGGAAAGTACCAGAGAAAACCGCCATTGCCCTTTGCACCTGGCAGCGAGGCAGCTGGTGATGTAGTTGCCATTGGACGTGGGGTCGACGACGTTGCAGTTGGAGATAAAGTCATCATCGGCGGTGACCATGGCGGGTTTGCAGAAGCACGGAATATCAGTGCCCATAACGTTACTCCAATGCCAAAGGCAATGACGTACGCCACTGCTGCGTCCTTTAGTACAGCTTATTTAACTGCCTGGGTTGCACTGACTTGCCGCGGCCACCTGAAACCGGGTGAAAACCTGCTGGTGCATGGCGCCACTGGTGGTGTCGGTCTGGCCGCGGTCGATCTGGGGAAATACCTGGGGGCAACTGTCATCGCGACCGGTGGCAGGGATGACAAGCTCAAAATCGTCAGGGAACGTGGCGCCGATCATGTCATCAATTACACCATGCCGAATGGGGAAATTGGCGGCTTTCGCAATAAAGTCAAGGCATTGACTGACGGCCGCGGCGCCGACGTCATTTATGATCCGGTCGGTGGTGGCGCATTCGATGAATCCATGCGCTGCATCAATGTTGACGGACGGCTGTTGACCCTGGGTTTCACCAGTGGTCGCTGGCCTCAGGCTGCGGTTAACCTGATACTGATCAAGCAGTTACAGGTGATTGGCGTACGTGCTGGTGAATATGGCAGGGTCTATCCCGAGAAAGGTATGGAAAACACCCGTGCGATTTATGAACTTGCTGATTCCGGGAAAATACAGCCGTATGTCTGCAGGACCTTTCCGTTGGAAGAGGCAGTCTCCGCCATGCAAATGCTCGAATCACGGAATGTTGTCGGCAAATGTGTAATAACAATGAACGGTTACAGTGTCGATGATCAGTAACTGTTGAGAATGGCAGGGAGTATTTTCAAGGTAAAGTCTGTAGTCAGGGATGCCGCTGGATAGAGACCGATGCTTCCAGGCTGGATTCCGCCTGCCCCCGGAATACTCCACGAGCCGGTGGGACATCACCATAATCCCGGCCCACCGCCACCCTGATATGCCGCTCGTCCCCTTCTGTGTCGTTTGTCGGGTCAAACCCCAACCATCCCGTGTCGGGAAACCAGCACTCTACCCAGGCATGGGATTCTCCCACGACAGTACCCACTTCCGGCGGACCCAGGTACCCGGAAACATATCTGCAGGGAATCCCCCAGTGGCGCAGGATAGAGGCCATGACATGGGCATAATCCTGGCAGACCCCTTGACGGGTATCGAGGATGTGTTCGATTGGGGAATCCACCTGTGTGCTCCCTGGAAGATAGGTAAATATCTGGTGCAGTCTACGACAGAGTTCTCGCACGCTGGTAAGAGGTTCGTCTCCAGGGTGCAGATCGTGGGTATCCATGAATTTTTCCAGTACCGGTGGGCAGTGTACGAATCGGCTGGGGTTTGTCATGGACCAGAACTCCAGTGATTGCCAACCGTTATGTGATTGGGAATCGGGTGCAGGGTCCAGTATTTCTACCTCCACTGTAGATTTTGCGATGATAGTAAGCCGTTGGTGGCGACCTGGGCGATCAAAAAAGTGCCCGGTATTGCCGAATGGATCGTTGAACTCAAAGAGAGGACCTGCGGGATCGGTGTTCAGTGAAAACTGCCGCACAACCTGGCAGCGCTCGCGCAGGGGGTGAACATGCAGGGTCATCACCGAAGACTGCACCGGGGAGGTATAGTCAAAGTTCAAGATGTGTTCAATAGAATAAAGAGCAGTCACGTGACCAACTCCTCAATATAAGCAGACTGAATCAACCCATGCAAAGCTCTGGCATCTGTTGTTATTTCTTCCATTGCTGCAACTTCAACCGCCGCCATAAGGCGCAGAGCCATGCGGTGAGGAGCAGCAAGCGGGTATCGGGTGCCGGAAGGATCAATACCAGTAAGCGCCTGGTCGATGCGACCAACCGCAAAGCGCAGTGAGTATGGAAGTTCGGGATTTCGGATCAGCAGATTCAATACCTCTTGCTCGTGAATTTCCATGGAATGACGGCGACAGTACACTTCATAAGCCGCACACACTCTCAGTAGATCATCCCGGGAAATGGAAGACTCCTTCCAGGCTTCAAGCAAGCTGGCCTGATTTTGCAGCCTCTCCAAAAAACGTCCCAATTCCAGAAAGCGCCACCCATCGTCCCGCGCCATCTCTGACTCCACCACCCCTGCAATCAGGCGCAACCTGTCGTGTGCCTGGGACACCAGGGATAATGGGGCATCTGACCATTCCTGGGCGAAGTCTATCTTTTGCATCCAAAGGTGCCCCTGGTTCAGGCACACCCACACAGAAAGCGGCAGGTGAGGCCTGACCTCACGGGCATTTTCCCTGGCCCTGCTCCAACACGACAGCATGGAGCCGGAATTACTTTGCTCTTCCACAAGAACACCGGTCAGAGTGTAGGCATCAACCATGAAATAAGTTTCAAGTTCATCAGGGTTTTCTTCGGGTATTCCCGGGGGAGACTGGCCCAGGGCCTGATACACCACCTGCCAGCTTCTGGCCAAATCCACGGCCGTGTGATCAGGTAACTGGGTGAGTTGGTGACGCAACAAGCGCGCAGTATGCTCTGTTCGCTCGATATAGCGACCCATCCAATAAAAATCTGCTGCCACTCGAGCTAACATGGTACAGCTCCCCCTTGAGCAGAATCTCCCAATACCCACAGATCCTTACAGCCACCCCCCTGACTCGAATTCACCACCAGATTACCCCGCCGCAAGGCGACTCGACAAAAGCCTCCAGGAACCACATGTGACCCTTCCCTTCCCTGCAGTACGAAGGGACGCAGGTCCACATGTCGAGGTGAAAATTCGCCATCTATGAAACAAGGCGCGCGCGAGAGATTCAGCACCGGTTGGGCGATAAATCCGGCAGGGTCAGCTCGCAGACGACGGGAATACTGCTCCCGTTCATGAGCGGTGGACTGTGGTCCAACCAGCATCCCGTAACCGCCGGCGCCACCTACCTCCTTGACCACCAGTTGCTCCAGATTTTCAAGGGTATAAGCCAACTCACCGGGTTCTCTGCAGAGATGAGTTTCCACATTGGACAAGATAGGATCCTCGCCCAGAAAATAGCGGATTATCTCCGGGACAAAGGCATACAGGGATTTATCGTCTGCCACTCCGGTTCCCGGGGCATTGGCCAGCACAAGGTTGCCTGCCCGGTATGCGTGGAACATCCCCGAAGCCCCCAGCATCGAGTCCCCGCGAAAGGTCACCGGATCCAGAAAATCTTCGTCAATACGCCGGTAAAGTACGTCAATACGCCGCAATCCGGCAGTGGTACGTGCATAAAGAACCGCATCCCTCACCTCCAGGTCACGGCCTTCCACCAGATCAATACCCATCTCTCCAGCCAAAAAGGCGTGTTCGTAGTAGGCAGAGTTGTATATACCGGGTGTCAAAATCGCCACGTTAGGTGATCGGCCTACGTGGGCCAGAGAGGCCAGGGTAGCGTAGAGGTGTTTGGTGTAGTCCGCAACCTCTCGTACCTTGTGTGCCCGGTACAAACCTGAAAATGCAACCTTCATGGCGTTGCGGCAGGCCAGCATGTAGGACACTCCTGACGGTACACGCAAGTTGTCTTCAAGAACTGCGAATCCTTCCCGGGTACGCACGATATCAGTGCCGCACACCGAGACATACACATCGTGCGGGACCACAACACCTCGCATCTCCATGCAGTACTGCGGGCAACCCAATACCAGATCTATGGGTACTACCTTGTCCCGCAGACAATGCCCACTGTGATATACATCTTTGAGAAACAAATTGAGCGCTGTCAGGCGTTGTTTCAGACCCCGCTCGATCGTCTCCCACTCGTCAGCCGTCAGTATGCGCGGCACACAGTCAATGGGAATGATCTGTTCACTGGATTCATCCCCCAGTACAGTAAACGTGATCCCCTCGTGGAGGAAACGTCGATAGACCCCCTCCTGGAGTTTTTCCAACTCCTCCGGGGCCAACTGCGCCAAAGCCTGACTTAACCTTCTGGAGGCCTCGTGGGGATTACCATCTGAATCAAACATTTCGTCATAAAAATCGACGCTCAACTCATACCGGTTAAATCCTGAGGTATCGTCCATATGTTCTTGCCAAAAATTCAGCTGAGGATAGTGAAGATAGTCCACATATTTAAAGAGTGGTCAAGTAGCATGGCGAAAACCATGACTCTAATCAAACATAACGAAGAAAATCCAGGTAAGCCAGCCTGTACGATACTAAAAAATAAGTACAACCTCCGACACACAGCAGATGGCTTTGGGGTGTTCGTTTGCGTAAGCCTAATGTCGGAGCGCCGAGTTGGAGGAGCATGACTACAGGCATGCGGGGGAGGCGAGGAAATCCCGGAGGGACGCGCAGACGCTGGAGAAAATGAATGCCCCAAAGCCATCTGCGAACACACTCGTTAATGAAACAAGCTCTCAACTATTCATCTCAAAAAAGAAATTGTGTTCCTGTATCCCCTCAACTTAATGATCTGTCCGTCTAAAGTTTGACTCCAAGCGCAGGAATACCCGTCTACCACGCGGGTCAGCGGACCGGGGATCATAACTGCCGGCGATGTTCACAAAAGGCGGATCAGTACCTGCGATGTTGACCAATCCGAAAGCTACAGAAGTCTCTGATCCTGCGCCGAACAGGCTACCGACATTAAAGCGGACATTAGTATCCAAAGTGGTAAAGGAGTCTATATTTTGCCCGCTGTCATCGTTGTATCCACCGACATGACGTAAAAGCAGGTTGTAGACAGTCCGTTCACGCTTCAGGTTGACACCGGCAACAGCTTTTAACACCTGCGTCGGTGCGCCGACATTGGTTCGGTTCAGACGACCCAGGCCATCGCTGGTAACACCGGCATTGACGACCTCGTAATCAAGCAGGAAGGTTGCTTCCAGGAACGGCGACAATTTGCCCAATGCTGTATCGAAGCTTGCTCTTGCCGACAAGTCCATGCCGCGCACATCGATAGCGTCGGCATTGATAAAGGCCACGTTGACGATGGAAATCGTCCCCGCTGACGTACGCTGGACCCGGATATCCTGCGGGTCCGAATCTACTATCGCCTGAGCGTTGTCCTTGCGCAATACATCCTTGAAGGCATAGTCGAAGAAGTCGACACCCAACGCAACATCGTGACGCGGCTGCCACGTGGCGCCGATGTTAACCGCCAGTGAGGTCTCGGGTTTGAGAGCCGGGTCACCCACTGTGCGCCGTCCTGCAAACGTGGTTGATCCGTCATAGTCAGTAATGTTGACAAAGTTGGTCTGCACACCCTGGGTCTGAAACGTCGAAGGCGCACGAAAAGAAGTGCCTGCCGAGGCGCGCAGGGAAAACGCCGGGGAAGGTACCGCGAGCAGAGTCAGTTTAGGATTCAGTGTGTCTCCAACACCGCTCCCGTAGTCGGCGTAGCGCAGTGCACCGGAAATTTCCAACCACGATGCGATCGGTAACAGCACTTCGCCGTAGACCGCATAGACGTCCGTCTCACCGGAAAAATCCGGATTGCCGATGAGAAATGCAAAACCGTCATGGCGGGTAACAGTGTCATAGACAGCGGACAACGACTGCTCGCGCCACTGTGCACCAAGTGCAAACCCGGCTGGACCGCCGCCAAAGTCACCGAAGTCTCCGGTAATGTTGACATCAAGCAGATGTAATGTTGACTCGACGTTGCCCAGGTAGTCGCCGACGATAAATTCGCGCAGATGGGGATCGTTGTAAGTAGAGTCGCCAGGGCGTGCCGTGAACACCGAACTGAATGGGTTAAAATAGAGGCACGATCCCTGTCCCGGTACAGGCGGGACAGCGGCAGTGGGGCGAGTATCACATTCAGCACCGCCAAAACCCATCAACGCGGCCTGGAAGTTCGCAGCAACGATGTCGCGAGGATTAAGTACGGCGTCGTTCGTAGCCTGTACATAGGAAATATCCCATATCCTGTTACCCGACCAGTCGCCTTCGGCGCCGAATGCCACACGTACAGTGCTGTGACGATAATTGTGAATCTCTGTCGGCTGACCGACGCCATAGGGCCTGCCTTGGAAAAACACATCCTCTCCGAACACGTTACCAGGATTGGCAGCCGGTACCAGGGGAGTGTTGAGAACCGGAAAACTCGGCGACACTTCCCGGGAGATGTCGTTACGTGCGTAACCCGTTTCCGCCCAGAGACGGATGCTGTCCTTCCAGTCCCAGTCTGTTCGGGCATATACCTGAAGTCGATCTTCAACGGGCACTGCCGTTACCTGTGGGCCGAAGTCAAACCGGCAAATCGTATTATCGTCATCCAGATTCTGCAATAAGCCGCCATTGGCCGTGCAGCCAGGGTCCGCAACGGTGCGGCCCGACGAGGGCAGGTTAAAGCTACCAGGATTGCCGAATCCACTGGTGGCGGGTCTCAGCCAATCTACCTCACCGAGTACCAGGCTGCTTCGATTCAGATATCCCGTCGCAAGCAGGAACGATCCGCTCGTGCCCAGAAGGCCACCAAACGCTGCATCCACATTCACGTCATCCTGTGTGCCATTACCCTGGCGCGTACGATACTCGACACTCACATCCAGCCCATCAAGGTCTTTACGCGTAATGAAGTTAACGACTCCTGCTACGGCGTCGGACCCGTAGATCGCCGAGGCGCCATCCTTCAGAATTTCGACGCGCTCTATGGCCAACATCGGCGCTAGCGCCGCCAGGTCCACAAAGCTGGCGCCATCGTCCGTCTGCACCGCTGAGACAACCTGACGCTTGCCGTTCAGCAGAACCAGCGTCGAAGCCACCCCCAGGCCGCGCAGGTTGATATTGGAGGTACCGACAGTGAAATTTTGCGACAGATTGTCCGAATTGTTTTCGGCGCCATTGTCCGTGGGCATAAGACCTATCAGGTCCCGGATATCCTTGGCAGAGAAGTTGCTCAAGGTTTCAGCATCGTATTCTGCCAGGGGTGACGGGTAATCAGCCTGGCGCGCAATACGGCTACCGGTCCTGGCAACAACCACGACCTCCTCAATGTAGTCAGCAGGGATTGCCTGTTCAGCCGTGACCGTCAGGAGCAGTGCACAGAGTACCAGGAAAATCGATTTGACTTGCATCCGTACCATCGTATTTCAAAAACTTCCTGGAAAAAGACAGATACAATCAGAATACAGGCAGCTAATCAAGATCAAGCGTAAGGCTCGTCTTCTATCACAAATTCAGTTTCTTCCAGTGCCTGCGCCGTCCAGATTCTCATAGCGCGAGTATTGAGCAACGTCTGTTGGTAAGCTTCTGCTTCGTCGTCAAGATCAACAGCATAGGTGTCCAATCGCGATGCAACCGGTGTGAAGAAAGCATCCGCCGCCGAGAATTTTCCAAACAGGAAATCGCCAGCGTCGCCAAATTCCCGCCTGGTATTTGACCACTGACCACAAAGACGCTCAATGTCCCTGGCGACCTCGTCGTTCATGCCCTTACCGGGATAGTGTGTGCGAATATTCATCGGCATGGCGGTGCGCAGTGCATGGCAGCCTGCATGGAAGTCTGCAACGAGAGATCTTGCTCGTGCGCGACAACGAGCATCCGCTGGCCAGATACCGGCCTGTGGATACAACTCATGAAGACGTTCAAGGATGGCGATGCTGTCGAAGGTGGCAAATCCATCTCCCGGCTCACCTTCCCAAAGCACCGGCACCAGCCGCGTTGGTGACAAATCGGTAATATTGATTCGCCAATCTTCAGAGTCTAACTTTACAAGGCGCTCCTTGAACGGGATACAGAATTCAGTCATTACCAACCAGGGGCGCAATGACCAGGAAGAGTAGTTCTTGTTGGTGATAACCAGGGTAAGAGAATCAGACATAAGATTTATATTACTATAATTTAAACAATAACATCCGCATTCTATGCGGCTTCATGTAGATGATGCAGAGGCAGGTCCAGTGCCTCGGCCACGCCTGGATGCATGATTTTCCCATCATGTACATTCAGGCCGTTGGCAAAATGGGGGTTGCGTTTGATGGCGCTATACCAACCTCTCTCAGCAAGTTCAATAACATAGGGTAATGTCACATTGTTGAGCGCTATCGTGGATGTGCGTGCAACAGCACCGGGCATGTTGGCTACGCAGTAGTGAACGACGCCTTCCTCGATATAGGTTGGCTGTTCATGCGTTGTCGGGTGACTGGTTTCAAAACAGCCTCCCTGGTCGATCGAAATATCCACCATCGCTGTACCATCGGCCATGTCGGCAACCATCTCTCTGGTAACCAGTCGCGGCGCGCTGGCGCCGGGTACCAGGGCAGCACCGATAACGAGGTCTGCGGAATGCACTTGCTGACGCAGGTTGCGGTCGTTAGCCATCAGAACTTTGACGCGTCCTTTAAAATATTCCGATAACCAGGTCAGGCGTGATACGGATCGATCGAGGATGGTGACGTCCGCCTGCAATCCAACGGCCATCATGGCTGCGTTTGCACCAGCAATGCCGCCGCCCAGGATCACCACTTTGCCGGGGGAAACCCCGGGCACACCACCAAGCAAAGTGCCGCGGCCACCAGTCGCTTTCTGTAACGCATAGGCTCCAACCTGAACTGACATCCGTCCCGCCACCTCGCTCATGGGCTTGAGTAGCGGCAAGCCACCATCGGCGGAAGTCACCGTTTCATAAGCGATGGCGGTGACACCCGAGGCCATCAGGGCATCTGTCTGAGTACGGTTGGCAGCAAGATGCAGATACGTAAACAGTACCTGCTCCGGCTTCAACCGTTCGCATTCCTCAAGCTGCGGTTCCTTGACCTTTATTATCAGATCCGCATTGAACGTCTCATTGACATCGGCAATCTTCGCCCCGGCATCCCGGTAGTCCGAATCGGTAAAGCCAATGCCGGCTCCTGCGTTGGTCTCGACGATAACATCGTGCCTGTGTAACGTGAGTTCGGCAACAGACCAGGGTGTGAGGCCGACGCGATACTCATGAACCTTTATCTCTTTGGGTATTCCTATACGCATGTTGTTTACCTCTCACTAAGGTGTCTGGAGACAACAAGGCAAAATAGTATTTTAAACCACATTTCCAGGGTAATACTGTATTTTCTTCTCTTTTACTCACATGCAACAGAACTGGCTCTTGTCATCGCCAAACTGCCGTTGTGATGGCAAAATGCGGGGGTAATCCGAGTGAAGCCGAACCCAGGGAGTGCGTATGAGTTGGAAGGACGATGTTGATGAACTGGCGCGTCAGACTGAACTGGCCAGACAAATGGGTGGTAAAGACAGTGTGGCATTTCATCATTCCAGAGGGAAGCTGACCATTCGCGAGCGAATAGACCAGCTGGCCGATGCCGGCAGCTTCTATGAAATCGGACCTCTTGCCGGTACTGCAACATGGGAAGGTGATCAGGTCCGGGGGCTCAAACCTTCCAATACAATCATTGGCACCTGCAGGATCAATGACAGAAAGGTGGCTTTTTCCGGTGGCGACTTCACCATTCGCGGTGGTGCTGCCGATGCGGCTATTGGCAACAAGAGCCAGTTTATCGAGAATCTGGCTCTTGATGCCCGTATTCCCTATATCAGATTGCTGGATGCGACCGGGGGTTCTGTCAAGACTTTTGAACAAATGGGCCGGACCTACCTGCCAACAGGGATAGGTAGTCAATTAGCCATCGAACTGATGCAGACAGTACCGGTTGTTTCAGCGGTATTGGGTTCTGTCGCCGGATTACCTGCTGTCCAGTCATGCCTGTGTCATTTTAACCTGATGGTCAAAGGCACCAGTCAGGTATTTGTTGCCGGACCAAAAGTGGTTGAACAGGCAACCGGCCAGGAAATCTCCAAGGAAGACCTTGGGGATGAACGCATCCAGGTCAAGAACGGTGTCATCATGAATCTGGCAGAAGATGAACCGGATGCCATGCACCAGATCAGACGATTCCTGTCTTACCTGCCGGCCAATGTGTATGAACTGCCGCCACGCATCGCGACAGATGATGAACCCGATCGCAGGGATGAGTCCCTGCTATCGGTTGTGCCTCGTGATCGACGTAAAATCTATGAGCCTCGAAACATATTGAATGCGGTCCTTGATAAGGATTCCTTCTTTGAAATTGGACCTTACTATGGCAAAGCGCGAGTCACGGGTCTCGCCCGACTCGGTGGAATGCCCTGTGGTGTGATGGCCAACAATCCCAAATTCAACGGCGGTTCCATGGATGGGGCAGCGGGAGAAAAAACCATACGCCTGATTGAACTCTGTGACGTGTTTCACCTGCCCCTGGTTTATTTTGCTGACGAACCCGGATATTCCGTGGGACCTGCCCAGGAAAAGGCCGGTATTGTTCGCGCCGGCGCCAGAGTCGTTGCGGCTACTCATAATAGTCGCTTTCCCTATGCCTGCATCGTGGTGCGGCAACTCTACGGCGTAGCCGGAGGACTTCATTTCCGTGAAAAGGGTCTGTACCGGCGCTATGTCTGGCCATCTACCCATGGGGGATCAATGCACATTGAGGGTGGTACAGCCATAGCCTACAAACGGGAAATCGAATCCGCAGATGACCCGGAACGCAAACGACAGGAAATTGAAGACAAGTTGCAGGCCATATCGTCACCCTTTAGAAATGCTCACGCCTTTGGAATTGAAAACATGATTGATCCCAGGGATACACGACCATTGCTGATCGATTTCATGGAGGATGCCTGGAGATTGCTGCCGGAGAGCCTTGGTCCGCATCCCGGACCTGGTTATCGACCTTGAAGATGCGAACACACTCGTTAATGAATCAAGCCTCATCAAACATGACGAAGAGAATCCAGGTAAGTCGGCCTGTTTGCCAGTGGTAATCACACATCCGTTTAAAATTGGGTGAATTCCCCAGGCCTGAATGCTTCACAGAGTTTTTTAGGTCACGAATACACGTTATCATGAGGTATTGTAAAAGTTGGAAGGCACACACATGAATAACGAACAGGCAGCTGTTCTCAAAGCAGATTTTGATCGCGATGGCTTCGTGATCCTCCGTAACTTCGTTCCGATGGAACAGGTGAATGAAATCTGTCGTCGCGCGGAAGACGTCACCAGGGATCAGCACCGCAGTGACATGTTCAGCAACGTCACCAAGGGACTCGAGAGGCTGGATGGATACTTCAGTGAACTGCTCTACAGGGGTAAGCATGTCTCGGTTCTTGAAACACTGTTGGGTAGAAAACCGGAACCCACTACCGCAAGTTTCTTCACCAAAAATAATAACGGTCAGGAAGTGCATCCACACTCGGATGCCCTCAAGGGTGGTGTGATCTGGATCGCTCTCGATAAAGTCTGCAAGGAGAATGGCTGTCTTCACTTTTTGAAAGGTTCGCACCTCAGGGAAGAAGAGTTCAAGCATCTCAGGGCTCATGAGCCAACTGACCTGTCAGATCATCCTGACCTCGCTGAGGCGGCAATGAATCCTGGAGATATTGTGTTCTTCAGGCCTACAACGGTACATTGGTCTGGCCCTAACCTGGATGGATCAGAGCGCAGGGGTTTCAATTGTTTTTATACAGGCCCATATAAGGACATGCGTAAGAAAAAAATGGTTAAGCAAATGGAAGCCGTCAGTCAGAAAGCATAAGACCGGAGCAGATTCTCTCAGGTACAGGACGCATCGAAAATCGATTGGATAGAGGCGTCAAGCATGGCGTTGAATTCGTCCTCCGATTGCCCATCCAAGAGTCCTTCAGTCAGGGCCCTGGAAAAACTCGCGACCATCCCGTGGTTCAGCGCCAGCCGGCGATTGGCCTCTACGCGGGAATAGCCACCGGAGAGTGCAACTACCTTCAGCGTGTTCGGATGATCCTGGCATGCCTGGTAAAATCCCGGTTCCTCCGGCAGGGTCAGCTTGAACATCACGAGTTCGTCCGAATCCAGGTTGTCCAGATGAGCCAGCAATTGATCTCTCAGCAGTGCTTCGGCAGCACTCTTGTCGGGTGCATGGATATCCACTTCCGGTTCGATAATCGGTACAAGACCTGCGGCAACAATCTGCCGTCCCACCTCGAACTGTTGCCGGGTGACACTTTCGATACCGGCGCCATTTGCCGTCTTGATAACAGAGCGCATTTTTGTGCCAAAAACGTTTCTTCCCAAAGCTTTATCCAGGAGCGCCGGGAGTCCGGGATTCGGCTTCATCACCTGAACTCCGTCTTCTTCATCAGCTAATCCTTTGTCCACTTTGAGGATGGGAAGGACATTTTTCACCTCCCAAAGAAAACGAGCCGAATTCATGCCACCGATTTCCCGGTCCAGCGTATTCTCGAAAAGGATAGCGCCGAGGATACGGTCACCATTGAATACCGGGCTGGTGATAATCCGGGAGCGCATCTCGTGAACCAGTGAGAACATTTCCTCATCGTTGGTGTACGCATCTTCGTTGATACCATAGAGATCAAGGGCTTTCGGCGTGCTCCCGCCACTCTGGTCCAGTGCCGCAATGAATCCGGCTTGAGTTCGTACTTTATTGAGTTGTTGTTCTGCTATGGACATGGGAAATTGGTTGCTCACTGCGTGAAAAGAAGCAGAAATTGTAAACCGTACGTCTGCATGAATGCAAAAGTAAGTCCTGGAGTCGGAGTAAGGCGTCAAAGTATAATGGACCTCGTATCTTCCAACCTCGTCAAAGATCTTTCAAAAGGAGCCTGGTTAACATTGATTCCTTTAATAACCAGGGCTCTGCCGGTTCTGGTCATAGCTACATCGGTACAGGTGATGGCCGGGGATACAGCGACGCGGGCCGCGGGCATTGTGGACCTGCACGCCCACACCGCCGGCATCGGCGCTGGTGGCAGCGGTGTCTTCATTGGTCAAGCGATGCAGGACAATGTCCGCTTTTCCATCTACCTTCGCGCTTTCGGGGTTACCCGCGAAGCTCTTGAGGAGGACGGTGACGGCATCGTGATCGATCGCATTGCCACCCATATCAGAGCCTCCGAGCGCGTGGAAAGGGCGGTGATACTGGCCCTCGATGGCGTGGTAGATGCCTCGGGCAACCTCGATCGGGAAGCCACCCAGGTCTATGTGCCCAACGACTTTGTCGCCCGCGAGACGGCGCGGCACGCTGAGCTCTGTTTCGGGGCAAGTGTCAATCCGTACCGTCATGACGCACTTGAACAACTCGTGCACGTACGCGACGCAGGCGCAGTGCTTGTCAAGTGGATTCCAAACATCATGGAAATCGACCCCGCCGACGAGGCAATCCGACCTTTCTACGAGCGACTCGCGGCGCTGGATCTTCCCCTACTCACGCACGCAGGCCAGGAACGCTCATTCGAAAGTGCAATCGATGCGTACGGCGATCCGTTACGGTTGCAATTGCCGCTGTCCCTGGGCGTGACCGTCATCGCAGCCCACATGGCAACCACGGGAGAGAACCAGGGGCAAGACAACTTCGAGAGAATCCTGCCGCTGTTCGAACGGTACCCGAACCTGTACGCGGACGTCTCGAGCCTTACGCAGATCAACAAACTCGGTTATCTCGCACGCACACTCAAGGCGCCTGGTCTGTCCGAACGCCTGGTATACGGCACGGATTGGCCGTTGCAGTTCTACCCGCTCGTCTCCCCGTACTACCACCTGAACCACATCGGACTCGCCAAAGCACAGTCGGTGGCGGCAATCGACAATCCGTGGGACCGGGACGTTGCCCTGAAGGAAGCCCTCCTCGTGCCCCACCACGTCTTCGCACGCAGTGCGGCGCTCCTGCCCATGGAGCGCTGTGAAAGTAGCGCATCAAAAGAAACATTGTAGATTTAAAAAAGAGTTGGCGCCGGTTGTTGTACAATGGGATCAGTATACGGGATGGAATAAATCGCGAGTTGCGGCAGATCGATCTGGCGTTTAGCCGATAAGGGATAGATCACATAATAGATAGGTAGGGACAATGGACAAGCCTGATCCAGATAATCCTCAACCTGGTGCTGCAAGACGTCGCTTGTGGTTTTCCGTCGCGGTGGCGTTGGTCACTGTATCAATGCTGGTACTGTATCTGTTGGTTCCAGGTGATCATTCCGGTCCAGTCCCCAACGTAAGTCTCGACAGGACCACGCCGCCAGGTCCGCCGGTACAGGCGCTTTCCGACGAGAAAACCACTTTGAATACTTCGCAGCAGCAGAGGGTTGCCGTCAACAGCGCGTGGGTGCCTGTGGATGTCGGAACGGTTAAGCCGGACCAGGTACCGGTCTACAAAGAAGTTGTCGAAGGGCGCGTACTGGTGACACTAAAGCCGGACATGTGGACATGGGACGTGGGTGAGCAGATTTCCATCGAGGTGCCGCAGATCGGCGAGATGTATGAATCGGTCATCGAACGAGTCGAGACGGGCCTCGGCGTCAACCGCTCCTATATCGGTCGCCTGATCGATGATGACCACCCTTATACCTTCGTGATAACGATCGGGGAAAGGAACGTCTTTGCTCATCTGGGTACGCCCGAAGGCTCGTACGAACTGGTTGGCAACACGGAATTTGCCTGGCTGATGCCGACAGTCAACATGGATCAGCATGTGGACTACAGCAAGCCGGACTACTACATTCCGGGAGAGAGCGGCGATGGTCGCTAAGTTTAGGGCGTTGCTGTGCCTGGCAATCCTCTTTATCGCACCCGACGCACTGGGCAACGACGACTCAATATACTTCGAGTGCCCATGCACCATTTCGCGTGACGGGAATACTCTTACCGTCACTGCGGGGTTTCGTAGTTTCCGCACCACTGACAGTGGTTCCTTGCGGGTAAGGGCGTTTGCCTTTGAGAGCCAGGACAGCAGTATTTACAGTTCAATTTACAGTTCAAGTGACAGTATCGGTTCCGTTCTCATAGCAGACCCGGTGCCCGCAGAAGGCAGTCTGCAATCCGCTTCCCATGACGGTGACTTCGTAGTACCCGAAGTTGAAGGCGAGCGTTACGTCAGGCTGATCCTTGAGGAGAAACGGGGGACATCATGGTCCTTGCAGGACTCTCTGCGCATGGAGTTTCCTGTTGACCCCAGTGAGGCGTTCAGTGTCGATGACCTGGACTACCTGAAGGATACCGATGGCGATGGTGTTGGCGACGTAAACGAGCGGCTTGAAGACACGGACCCCGATGATCCGGAATCCGTGCCGGACATGTCAACACTCGATGTTCTGGCCTTTTACAGCCAGGGATTCGCCGAACTGTACGACGGAGACCCCACGACGCGCATCCAGCATGTCACCACGCTGTCGAATTCTATTCTTGAGGACAGCGAACTGCCGATACGCTTCCGGCTGGTCGGTATAATTGCTGTTCATATCGATGAAGACAAAGGTGGACTCGACCGGGAAGAGATGCTGCGGGAAGCGGAGCGTCACGGCGCCGACCTCAAGGTTCTGTTTCGACCTAAAAGGCCGAACGAGGCCACTTGTGGCTTTGCTCGACTGGGTGGCTGGCAAACGCGTGGCTATTTCTCCTACGAAAGTCAGGTATACAACTATGCTAACGTCATCGGAAACTGCGGTGCGCGGTCCTTTACGCACGAGTTAGGCCATGTAATGGGGCTTGGCCACTCTCTGTGGCAAAACAGTATTGGCACATGGCGGTGGTCTCGGGGATACGCTGTCGACAACGAATTCAATACCGTGATGTCGTATGTTCGTGGCGGCTGGTCTGTTGGTGTCTTTTCGAATCCCAATACCACCTGCCATAGTCCTTTGGGAACAGGCAAGTCTTGCGGTGTGCACAGGAACGAGACAGAGGGCGCCGACGCATCGACCAGCCTCAATGCCGTTCGCTTTCAGATCGCCGCGTTCGGTGAGTCGAAGCCGGATACCGATGGCGACAGTTTTGTCGATCCCGTGGATGATCTGCCGAACGACTCGGACGAGTGGCGAGACACAGACAAGGATGGCATCGGCAACAACTCCGATCCCGATGACGACAACGACAATGTTGTCGACGAAATTGACGCATTCCCCCTGGATAGTACGGAAACCACTGACTCTGACGACGATGGCGTCGGCGACAATAGCGATATGTTCCCACAGGACCCGGAAGAATCGGTGGACTCCGATGGTGATGGTGTTGGCGACAATGGCGATTTGTTTCCCCTCGACCCGGAAGAATCAGTGGACACCGATGGTGATGGTGTTGGCGATAATGGCGATCTGTTTCCTCAGGACCCAACCGAGTCTGCAGACACGGATGGCGATGGCATCGGTGACAACGCTGACCCTGATACAGATAACGATGGAGTTGACAACAATATTGATCTTTTCCCACTTGACGCCACAAAGACAGACATCGCCTCATATTTGTTTGTCAGCGAGCAAGCTGGAGACAGCGTGGGTAGTGTCTTGACGGCTGCCGACGATGGCGAAGGTCAGACCTATATCGTCATTGGGGCATCAGGACACGACACCGACGGCAAGGAAGATGCAGGCGCCGTGTATCTGATCTCCAGCGCAGGTCTGGAGACCATGGATGTTGCGGATGGCGCCAAAGATCGATCAGTCAGTCTGGGCAACATTGGATCGGGCGTGCATTCCTGGAAGTTTGTTGGCGAAGCAAGTGGTAACAGAGCGGGGGTTAGCGTAGCTACCGATGGCGATATGGATGGCGATGGTCTGATAGATGTCATCGTCAGCGCCAATAATTACCATGGCACAAACAGCAGACGGTTCGCCGGGGCAGTATATTTTGTTTCGGGTGATGATTTCGCAGCAGCAGATGCTGCCGATGGCCTGGCGGACCGCACGATAAATCTAGGCCATATTGCCACGCAACCGAGTTCCTGGAAGTTTGTCGGCGAAGCCTTCTATGACAGTGCCGGGAATAGTGTCACTTCTCTTGGCGATATGGATGGCGACGGTCACGCAGAGCTTATCATCGGGGCGTATGGACACCAGCAAAGTAAAGGCGCGGCTTACCTTGTTGCCAGCAGCGATTTCGCCGCAGCAGACGCAGCGGATGAAGCAATAGACGGTGTCATAAACCTTGGTAACATAGCGCCTCAGGAGGGTTCCTGGCAGTTTATTGGCGAAGAATCATGGGACGCAGCAGGCACCAGTATAGCCGCAGTCGGCGACATTGGCGGCGATGGTCACTTAAACTTCGTCATTGGGGCGCCCTTCCACGATATTGATGAGATACCTGACGTTGGCGCTGCCTATCTTTTATCCAGCGCTGATCTGGCCGATGCTGATGCAGCGGACGAACAGATCGATGGCATTATAGATCTGGGTCTCGTATCAGCACAGCCGGGTTCGTGGAGGATCAACGGAAATGAGCAGTGGAATGGATTCGGAAATTACGTTGCTTCGGCAGGCGACATAGATTCGAACGGTTCCACAGATCTGTTGGTGGTAGGTAGTGGCAATAGCACATACGTCGTCTCGGCCATGGACCTGGCGCCGGCGGATGCAGCAGACGGCACAGTTGACGGTGGGGTCGACCTGGACCGGGTCCACTCTCAGGCAAATTCCTGGAGGCTGCGATATCTCTGGAGAGGTGCAGCAGCAGGGGATATTAATGGTGACGGTGTCGTGGATTTGTTTGCAATAAATTCTGACATTGTTCACATCTTTTCCAGCTTGTTGCTGGCCGATGCCGATGCTGCGGACAACATGGCAGACGGTTTGATTTATAGTTGGGCTATTGGAAGACAGGAAGGTACCTGGTTCCTGTCTGATAGACAACCGAACACCTATATAAGTACCTACTCCCCGGCAGGCGATGTGAATGACGACGGCCTGACGGACATATTGCTGGGGGTCTCAGGATCTGGCAGTGAAGAGAAATTAGGTGCAGTGTACCTTTTGCTGGCTGCGGACCTGGTTATTCTTGATAAAGCGGACGACACACCGGATGGCAACATACTTATCGGTAACACTGCCGGGGACACCGATGGCGATGGCGACAACAACACCATTGATCGCGATGATGACAACGACAATTTCCCCGATGTCTACGATGCCTTCCAACTTGACCCTGCCGAGTGGTCCGATACGGACCGCGACTGGGTCGGCGATAACGCGGATGCCTTCCCCTTCGATCGCAATGAATGGGCGGACACCGATGGCGACGGTATTGGTAATAACACGGACTCAGATGATGACGGTGATGGTGTAGCAGATAATAAGGACCAATATCCTCTGGATACAGATAATGATGGTATCGGGAACAGCCTTGATATGGACGATGATGGGGACGGCGTGAGTGATACCGACGACGACCTCCCGGTGGACCCCACTGAATCCGTTGATACAGATGGCGACGGCATGGGTGACAATGCGGATACTGATGACGACAACGACGGTGTTGCAGACAATGAAGACGCCTTCCCACTGGATTCCTCTGAATCGGTGGACAGCGATGGTGACGGTGTTGGCGACAACGCTGACGCTTTCCCGGCCGACGCGGACGAACAGGCAGACAGTGATGGTGATGGCATAGGAGACAATGCGGATTCCGACGACGATAACGACGGCATTCCCGATTCAGAGGATGCCTTCCCCCTGGATGCCGGTGCATCGGTAGATACAGACGGAGACAATGTAGAAGATTTCCGTGACGCCTTCCCGAACGATCCAGCGGAGTACCTGGATACTGATGGTGATGGCACAGGTGACAACGCTGATACCGACGACGACAACGACGGTGTGCAGGACTCTTCAGATCTTTTCCCACTCGATTCGTCCAGATGGGATTTGACCTCTATCAAGTTCGTAGGTGAAGCAGCAAACGACCGTCTCGGGGGAAGTGCTGCGGGCGCTGGTGACCTGGACGGAGATGGCAGGTCGGAAATACTCATTGCCGCATCGGGAAACTCAGAAGTGGGGGCTGTATATCTGGTCTCGCCACAAAACTTTACAAGCGCCGATGAAGCGGATGGCAAACGTGACGGCGCAATAGAAATGGCGCATATTGCAACCCAGTCTCACTCCTGGAAGCTTATCGGGGATAAGGGATATAGTACTGCCGGAAACTCTCTTTCACCACTCGGTGACCTTGATGGCGATGGTGACCCTGAATTCGCTATCAGTGCACGCGCAATAACTGGCGCGGTATACCTCGTATCTGGCGTGGACCTGTTGGCGTCCGATGCCGCGGATGGCGCATCCGATGGATTAATCAAATTGAGCGCTATCACTTCTGGCGTGGCTTCCTGGAAATTGACAGGGATATGGGCCGGCAGTATTGGATTTGGTGGCTTGTCCTTCGTTGGCGACACGGATGATGACGGGAGGATGGATATCCTCATCGGTGAACCCGGCAGAGGCACCGGTGATGCACCTGGAAGAGTGAACTTGATCTCAAGTGCCCAATTGTCAACACTCGACGCAACAGATGGCAACGTAAATAGTGAAGTACGAATCGGAAATCAAACCGTATCTTTGCGTTTATCAGGAGAGGCAACTGGGGACCTGGTGGGGGCAAGCCTCGCAGCGGCGGACTTTGACGGGGATGGCAAGCCTGATCTGTTGATCGGTGCACCGGGTCACGATACGGAAGTACAGGACAACGGCGCTGTGTACCTTGTCGGCAGCAGGGATTTCTCCACCGCTGACATAGCTGACGGCACATCGGATAGTTCAGTGGATCTCGGCAGAGTCGCTGCAGAGCAAAATTCCTGGAAGTTCATCGGTGAGGCCACTCTCGACAATGTTGGATCAAGCATTGCTACAGGCGATGTGGATGGTGACGGACAGCAGGATCTCATATTGATCTATGGTGGCAGGAACAACTCTCGCTCAATTGTAAGTGTCGTCTCCGGGAGCCAACCCAATCTCGCTGCCATTGATGAAGCCGACGGCGTCACAGATGGTGTACTCCACCTGGGTAACATCGAGTCAATACCTGGAAACTGGAAGTTCACCCAGGATATTTCGACTAATTATTCTGGTTCAAGACTGACAATAAACACTGCAGATGTCGATGGAGACGATAAGGCAGACCTGCTGATTGGGTTAAGGTACGGAAAAATAGTGGCGTATGTCGTACTGGCTTCGGAATTTACTGACAATGCTTTGAAAACAGCAGGAAGAACAGTATCCCTTGATGACGTCATCTCCTACGAGTTCCACTCCGACTTGAACAACTTCTCATCGCCGACTGTTGCCCCAGTCGGCGACGTGGACAACGACGGTCTTGCCGATTTCATTTTCAGATCCGAGAATTCGCTACCTTCAGGCGAAGCATACCTGATCTCGGCTGCTGATCTGCCCCATCTGGATGTCGCCGATGGAAAGGCCGACGGTAAAATCTATATATTCAATATCGTTCGCCCACGCAGGTGAAGCGCCAGGGCTGAGTTCTGGATCGGAGTCAAGTGTTAATGCGACCCCCGTGTCACATCCGGACTCCCGCACTCGGACCCTTCATAGAGTCCGATATCGTCCAGTTGTACGAGTGACCTGCTTTGCGCCAGGTCAAACGCAACCCGCGCGGTGATGTCCGTTTGATTGACCGTAAAAGTGTGTTTGAACTGTTGCCAGCCAATGTTTAAGGATGAGGTGAACTGTCCCCCACTCAAGTTTTGCCAGCCATGCATATTACGATCCAGATATGCTGTGATTGTCCTCCTTCCAAAGGTTCTCGCCCGATAGCAAAGAGAGTAACTCTGACCGGCGACCACAGATACGGTATGGCTGATTTGTGCACGCCAGGGTTGCAGTAGGTTAACTCTGTTGATTATCGCGAATATTGATCCGGTGCCATGTGAGATCGAATTGCCATCCAATTCGACGGTGTTCCAGAATCGTTGAAGGGGGAACTCAAAATTCGTGAAATCACCACCACTCACAATCAGGTTACCCGGGATGTCCGGTTTTTCGACCTGCTCGGAGTAAAACATGATGTCGTTGCTGAATAATCCATCCGGCGTTTGAACCTGCATAAAATTAAGCCCAAAACTCTTGGGGGCTTCATCCAGAGTCACTGTCAGGATTTCATCGTCACAGGAAGGTAACTCGCCATCTGCACAATTTATGGTTCCGTCAACACTGCGGCCATTCAAATACAGTATGGAATCCTGTTGAATGTGACGACCCTTCAGGCTGAGTGTCAATGCTTCTGACAGAAATGTCATTTCAACCGTTGGAGACTGCTGTACGATACCATCGAATGTATTTTCACCTGTCGTCCAGTATGGCCAAAGTGCTGGCTGGGGAGTGTTTGACCCAATGTTTTCACCGATCCTGCCCGTGAACGTCAGGAGCAACCTCCCCTCAGCAGCTTCTGTCTGTAACTGGTCAAGGGTGTAACTCACATTTTCCGTCCCGGTTTCGACAAAAAGACCGTCATCGAACTCGAGTGCTACCGGGGTAATCTCCTCTTCATTGATAAACACCCCCTCGGCTTGAAGTTTCACGCCTCCATCATTTGCGGAATCGCGTAGAGCACTCAGGATTTCGGTCGTTGCTTCCATATTCGCGGTGTTCCTGTCCAGAGTTGCCTGTCGGGCATAACTACCGGAAAATCCTGTACTGCCTTCAAGGACCATATCCCAGTTTGCCTGTGTGCGAGCACCGGCATGAAACCAGATTGTTTGTTCCGGCAGGCTTCCTTCCAGGTCCATACCAATGCGCTCGATCAAATCGATCACATTGAATCTCGCCTGAGGTGTCACGATCCATCGATCATAAGCACCACGCCAGGTTGGTGCATCCATACCATTGAAGCTTCCAACATCCCCGTTTACATTAGTACTTGAAGGTGTGTTGGTGCTGGTCAGAAACGGTGCCTTGTGGCATGCCCCGCATGCTTGTGCCCCGGTAGTCAGGCCAGAGTCATTCAGATAGTTGAATTCAAAAAAACCGGTTTTGGCGCTCGCGGTCATCTCGTTGTCAAACGGTCGGGCAGGCGCCGGTGGAAAAGGCACATTCAGAATGTAATGTGCCAGTGCATCTCGCGTTTCGGCATCGAGCGCACCCTTTTTGCCCTCTTCGTTGGATGAACAGTTGGTCACGTCACACATGGTTGTACCGAGGCTCCCATCAACGAGAAACCGGGTGCAGGACTCTGGTTCATCCGGAGAACAATTGGGATCGACAGATTCCCAGAGAGAACTGACATTAATACCGCCGTACGGATCTCCGGGAATGCCATCCCAATGGTAGGGAGCAGTGTCGCGCAGTCCACGAACAGGCATTGTGAGTCTCGGGGGAATTTGAGTACAGCCAGGGTGATCGCAAAGTGGTGTATCCAGAACCCAGAGAAGTTGGTCTACATTGTTGTCCGGGTGACAGCTGTCACAAGAAAAAGTACCTGTTGTTGAAACATCGGCATCGTTGAATGCAATGCGTCCTTTCTTCAGTAATTCGGGGGTGGGGTCCACCAGGGCAATCGTTTCGGTAACCATGGGACTGGAGAGCGTTGTTAAATCGATTAACGAGACGGTGTTGGCCACCGCATTGAGCACCCAGGCCTGTTCGGCGGCGCCATCTGTATTCGAAATCAATGCTATGCCCCTGGGCACTTCATCTACCGGGACACGTCCAAGAATCTCACCCGATTCTGCATCCATCGTAAAGACTTTATCGGACCCGGCGGCAGTCGCCACAATCGTTGCGTTATCATCGCTGATCTGAATTCCAAACGGGGTCGCCAACGCCATTCCTGAATCAGGATGTACCGGCGGTAGAGGTTCCAATTCAAAAAAAGAAGGGTCACCACAGGGAAATGTCTGACAGTTAACGTGCGTGATCTGGTTCAGGAAAGCTCTGTTTTCCATTTCTTCCAAACCATGTTGTTGTGTGCCTGCACGGCCATTTTCGGCATTTCGTGCATCAGCCTGTGCGATGTAGACCTGTCGATCACTATCCACGGCAAGCCCGTAGAGTAATGATCCCGTACCTTCGACTACGTCAACCAACATGTCTGTTTCGGTATTGAATATGAACAGATCCCGGTCTGGCACCTTGGGGTTTTTTACGATATCGGCAGTGTAATTCAGAGACAGCACGTTGTTGGTTGTGTGGGTTTCCCGGATGGCGTCATAGGTACAGATATCGTCGTCGATGTCTTGAGCGTAGCAACCCGATAATTGAGTTCGATTACCCGACTCGAACACGATCACATAAAGGTATCCGTCACGAACAACAAGAGCACGCGGGTCCTGCGCACTGATTGGTAAATATTTGCTTACCGTACGCTCCGCTACATCAACGACTGCAATCCGGTTCGATGGTCCAAGCGCGATATAAGCTTTTTCATTGCCGGCAAAGGCAATACCAACAGGTTCGTCGAATTGAGTGATGAGGGAATCGAGGTTAACGTCCTGAATCGTCGCAATGACCTGGTGGTACAGGGTGCTATCCGGGTCCGAGTTAACAACGCTGATGGTGTCCGAGATGTGATTTGCCACCCATATTTCTTTACCATCGGGCCGAACGGAGACACTAACCGGATCTATGCCTGTATTGATTCGCAACACGACACAGCTTGTTGTCGAATCTATGACATCCAAAGTGTCTGCGGGAGTATTAACAACATAGACCAGATTCCCGACCACTTGAACAGGATTGAAGTGGGGACTCGAAAATGTCGGATGCCCGACGTTGTCGCTGATGGGCAACTGAACACCGAATGCGTTGTCGTCTTCCGCTACTTCTGTGTCGGTATCGGAGTAGATTGAACTTGAACAGAGACCCAGGCAGCAAACCAGAGCAATCCGTGCGGAATGCATCCGTGGCGTTTTCCCTGTGATCTGCATACTCAGCTTGCTCAAATTACTGATCCTTGGGGTCGGAGTAAAGTGCCAGAGTAAAATTTCGCCAAATTTTACTCTGGCACTTTACTCCGACCCCCGTGTATCAAAAACCAATTCCCCATAAAGCAATTCTACAGTTCTATTGATGGAACCGGGTTGGCCATCACAGCCTCACCTTTGGTTTGCGTTCGCCACATGAAACGCGCTTTGCTCTCATCCATGGGATAGCGCATATGCATCATCATGCGATTATCCCAAATGACAACCTGGCCGGCTTGCCAGTGATGTCGATAGCAGAATTGTGGCTGGGTTGCGTGCAACCATAATTCGTCCAACAGTGCCTCGCTCTCTTCCAGGGCAAGATCCTCAATATAGCCATTAGTACGACGACCCAGGAACAGCGCCTCTTCTCCTGTACTCGGAACCTGGCGAAGGATGGGGTGATATTGACCCTGCGCCTCGATGGGGGACGCTGGCGGACTCATGCCGGGTCGCAATATGCCGCTGCTACTGTAGGTTGAATCGTGTTTTAACCTGAGGTTCATCACTCGTTTACGAAGCGCCTGCGGTAACTTCGCTGCTGCCATGACCATATTGCAGAATCCAGTGTCACCTCCTTTGTCCGGAATCTGGCGAGCATGTAAAAGGCTGAATGTTGGTGGTGTCTTGATATAGGACATATCCGTATGCCATTCCCACTCGCCAAAAAACTTTGTATCAACCGGGCGTGTCGCTTCGGTGGTCGGATCCACATTACCTATATAAGCCATATAGGGATCGTCACCGCGGGCACGAATTGCAGCGACCTGCTCTACTATTGAAATCCCGGACTCCCCTCCGACCGCTTTCTTGCCAATGCCATTGATCCGGCCAGGCGCGAATTCGTTCTTGCCGAAAATCGCTGTTAACTGGTGCAGTTCCTCATGCGACTTAAGGAGTTGGTCAAAAGTAAAACAAATGAGGCCGTGGCGCTTACGATATGTGTCCCATATCTGCGTCTTGTCATCTGCGGTGATATTGTCAGGGTCGACTCCGGAAATCACCGCACCAAATTTCGAGCCTTCCAGAGCTCTGACTGACAAATCTGCCACGTCACTTGTTCTCGTATCCAATGGAGTGACAGTATAACAATTTCAGACTGCCACCCCTACCCTGTTATTTCGTCAATGAGGCCCCATTCCAGTGCCTTGTCAGCCGGCAGACGTTGACCGGTGATGGCAAGCCAGTTCAATTTCTGACGGCCAATTCGTCGTGGAATACTGACACAGCCGCCAGCGCCTGGCACCAGTCCCATGCCAACTTCGGGTAAATGGAAAAAGGTATCAGGCGATGCTTTGAGTCGTCCTGCAAACGCGGGCATTTCGATGCCGGCGCCAATACAGGCGCCGTGCAGGTGAAAGGTGTAGCGCCCGGCTTCCTGAGCAAGATATTGTGCGGGCATTCGCAGCAATCTGATTTGATGCGCCAACGCACGGTCGCTGCTGTCTCCAAATTCAGTCAGGTCTCCACCGGCACTGAAAGAGGGACCATTGCCGTACACATCCACGTGCTCAATCGACCGGTCCATAATCACCATTTTGAAAGCGTCAGAGAGTGCATCTCGCATGGGAACAGAAAGGGCATTCCGGTTTTCCGGAGTATTAAGGATAATTTCAAGCTGGTTGCCTTTTCTACTGACTTTTATAGGAAAATCAATAATTTGTGGTGGTTTCTTTGCGCCACGACGTGACTGGAATTCATGCAGCCAGCGAGCAAATTCCTGCCCCCCCTGTAAAGTGGAATAGGCAAGTGATTCGACATTGAGTGCCTGTGCAACCGGCAGCGAGACCGTAGTGCGCACAACCTGCACCAGCACGGACGATGCCCGTGGGTTGCGGATTATCTTTTCCTCCACAGCAGACAATTGATCATCATCAGAAACAATCAGGTCTACAGTGTCTTCAAGGCCGGATTTATCCGCTTCATGGACAACACCTATCACAGGTATCGGTTGGCGGGACAGCCAGTTTTCAATTTGGACCACTTCCCCGGTGGTCCCAGGTTCCCGGGGGAGGTGAACGGCAATAGCGGGGAGACCAGGGTTCACATCTGCCCAGTTGGGCTCCATCATCAATTCCTGAAATTGAGCAAAATCAAAAACCGGTATCATGGATGACATTACAAGCCCATCCGGGCTTCAACCCCGTTGAGGATATCTGACAAGGCGTAATCGTCCTGCATTTCCGACTACCGTGGCAGAGGATGCAACCATGGCCAGGCCGGCAAACATCGGATCAATCAACAGCCCGAAAGCAGGATACAGGACCCCGGCGGCGACCGGTATCAGGACTATGTTATAGGTGAACGCCGCCACAAGATTCTGATGGATATTACGCAGAACGCGTTTGGAAAGATGCATGCATTTTGCTACATCGGTAAGGTCCGCACCCAGCAGGACGACATCCGCACTTCCCACCGCTATGTCAGTCCCTTTACCCATGGCAAAACCAACGTCCGCAACACTTAATGCCAGTGCGTCATTTATACCGTCACCCACCATGCCGACCCGTTCACCACGATCCTGACAAGCCCTGATATATTCAAGCTTGTCCTCGGGTTGCAGTGCCGCATGGTATTCATCGATACCCAGCTGATTTGTGATTTTAACGGCACTACGTTCATTGTCTCCGGTCAACATGACCACCTTCACACCCATGGTTCCCAGACGTTGAACTGCTTCCAATGCCGAAGTTCTGGGTTGATCTGTTAACTCAATTCCGCCAACTATCTGGTTGCCCCGGCCCACGTAGACGACAGTGTTATCCCCGGTATCCTGTGCAGCACCCTGCGGCAACTCCATACCCAGGGAATTCAGGCAGGCAAGATTACCCACGGCCACTCTGGTTCCATCCAGCCAGGCGAGAACACCTCCTCCAGGTGCCATCTCAAAGTTTTCCACCTGGTATTGTTCAATCTGGAGGGCGCTGCAATAGGCCACTATGGATTGAGCAAGAGGATGTTCCGTCAAGCGCTCCAGACTGGTGGCGATGGATAACTGTTGTCGCAGGTCAATATCGCTCCAGACCCTGGTGACTTCGTGCTTTCCTGTAGTAAGCGTTCCTGTTTTATCCATGACCACAGTGGTCAATTTGCTGGCAGTTTGCAGTGATTCACTGTCCCTGACCAGCACGCCCTCCCCTGCAATCCGCCCCATACCAACCATGATCGACATGGGTATCGCCAGTCCAAGAGCACAGGGACAGGCGATAACCAGTACGCTCAACGTGGTCATGATCACATACGAAAGTTCAGATACAGGGCCAAAAATCAGCCACGAAATAGCGGTCAGAAATGCGGTTAACAAAACCATGGGCACAAATATGGCGGCAATTTTATCAACGGTTCGACCTATCCGGGGTTTTGAGTTCTGTGCTTCGCGCACCAGACTGATAATGCTGGACAGCACTGTATCCCGCCCTACCTTGAGAACCTCCATGACCAGAGAACCGGTCAGATTGATAGTACCGCCAACAAGCCTGTCACCAGGTTGCTTGTCTGCCGGTATCGATTCACCGGTCAGCATGGATTCATCAATACTGGACAAACCATTGATGACCCTGCCATCTACCGGCACTGCTGCACCGGGAGAAAGCCGTAAACGGTCTCCGGGTTCAAGTGCTGCAACGGGTACTGTCTCTTCCCTGCCATCGCTTATTCTGAGCGCTGTTTCCGGCTGTAAGGAGAGGAGTTTTCTGATCGCGATAGATGTCTTGTTCCTGGCATTGAGTTCGAATGCCTTACCAAGATTAATGAATCCGATAATAAAGAGCACAGCTTCCAGATACAGATGATGAGACGATTCCGGTATCCATGCCGGCATTACTACCACCAGCATGGAATAGCTCCAGGCAGCGCCCGTACCAATCGCAATCAACGTGTCCATAGTGGTCGAAAAATGCCTCGCGGCGGTGACGGCGCCACGAAAAAAAGCACCACCGCTGTAGATCATTACGCCCAGTACCAGCAAGCATGCCAACGCCCAGAACACCCTTGATTCTACATCTGGAAGAAAATCAAAATACATGTTTGACATCAGAATCAGACCGAGTCCAAGGGAGACTGAAGATCTGGTTAACGCAGATATGAAATTCGTTCTGAGTGTAGCCTCCCGACCATCAATATCATCAAGGGCATCTCTCAACCCGGCGCCGTATCCTGACTGGCGGACTGCCTCCACCAGTCGCTCCGGATCTCCTCTGGTGACGACAAAAGCAGAGGAATCTGCAAAGTTGACGTTGGCTGAAACAACTCCCCGGGTCTCCCGGAGCGCCATCTCTACTACACGGACACAACTGGCACAGGACATCCCGGAGATCGAAATAACCACCTGTGTTTCCGGATGCTCATCGGGAATATTTTCCGGAATTAATACATCCTGTCCTGCTTCAGGCAGACCACCTGGTTCAAGTTGATAGCCCAGATCAAGAATCAGTTGTTTTACCCTGGCTATCGGCAGATTGTCGCCGGTAAGGGTCAATCGATTGTGATCAAGGTCTGCTATGGCAGTTTCAATTTCCGGCAGGGTATTTAAAGCAGACTGGACCTTGTCAACGCAGTTCTGACAATGCATACCGTAAATCGGAAGGGAAAATGACATTCTTTCAGCCCCCGGCTTCCAGTGTCAGGTTTTTTGTAACGTTGTCAGGTTTGTGTGACATTCAGACGGTACCACACAAAACAGGCAGCCTCAAGGATACGCACTGTCCTTTCCACACCTTAAAGGCGAGGAAATTCCGCGCAGGGGTCGGCGCAGGGGTCGGAGTAAAGTGCCGGAGTAAAATTCATTTTACTCCGGCACTTTACTCCGACCCCATTTAAAATGAATTTTACTCCGGCACTTTACTCCGACCCCATTATATAATTGAAGCGTATTTATTGGGATTTGGTCATGTCACGCACGATCATACTGTTGCTGATTGTTGTCTTTTCTGTTGCCGTATTGGCGCAGGCAGCAAGTACCGATAAAACCAGTGTACCAACGGGTGCTGTCTGGGTGGTTGGCATTGACGGCGCAATCGGTCCGGCATCCAGCGACTTCCTGTCAAGAAGTTTTGAAAAAGCCAGGTTTTCTGATGCCCGTCTCATCATTATTGAAATGAACACCCCGGGCGGACTGGATGCGTCAATGCGGGATATCATCAAGTTGATTCTGGCCAGCGAAATTCCTGTTGCCACCTATGTATCCCCCAGCGGTTCACGAGCGGCAAGTGCCGGGACCTACATCCTGTATGCCAGTCACATCGCTGCCATGGCGCCTGCTACCAATCTTGGCGCCGAAACACCGGTACAGATCGGCGCGCCGACGATGCCTTCACCACCTGTCCCTTCTGCCGGGGAAGAAGAGAAAGATGATCAGGCTGACAAGAGTACGGCCATGGAACGTAAAATGGTGAATGACGCTGCGGCCTACATCCGGGGACTCGCTGATATGCGTGGGCGCAATGCCGACTGGGCGGAAGAAGCAGTCAGAGAGGCATCCAGCCTGTCCTCGGCAGAAGCTCTGGACATGAATGTCATAGATTTCGTTGCTGAAGACATCACCGACCTGATGGCGCAAATCGAAGGCATGTCTGTTGAAGTCAATGGAAACGAAATAATCATCATGATCGAAGACAGTGTGATTCATGAAGAGAAACCCGACTGGCGCACCGAAATATTAACCATCCTGACCAACCCGAATCTTGTCATGATTCTTGGTATGATCGGAATTTATGGCATCATTCTGGAATTTTATAACCCCGGATCATTGGTACCGGGTATCATTGGCGTCATCTGCCTCGTAATGGCCGGCTATGCCCTGCAGATGCTTCCGGTCAACTATGCCGGATTGACATTGATGCTGATTGGCATCGTGCTTATCATTGCAGAAGCAATGGTCCCGAGCTTCGGAATACTCGGTTTTGGCGGCATCGTCGCCTTTCTCATGGGAGGACTCATGTTATTCGATACAGACTCCGGCGCGTTCCAGATTGGCTGGCCTGTACTGGGTGCAACTGTTTTCGTCATGGCAATTGTGATTATTGTCACGATCCGGTTGGCGTTGAAAATGCGCAAACAGAGTGTTACTACGGGTATCGACGTTCTGATAGGCCGTGAGGGTGAAGTCCTGATTGATTTCAAGCAGAAGGGGCAGGTCAGGATCGGTGGCGAAATATGGGCAGCCAGATCTACTGTTGACGTAAAACAGGGAGATTCCGTCAGGGTCCTGGCGGTAGATGGACTGATGCTTGAAGTGGAAAAAATTTGACTGGACTGAATGGGAAACGATTATGGATATATTTCTGATAATACTGACGATACTGCTCATTGGACTGGCTTTCTACACATTCCGGATTCTCAGGGAATACGAACGTGGTGTCATCTTTTTCCTGGGCCGATTCCAGAAAGTAAAAGGCCCCGGTCTCATCATTGTCATCCCTGTCATTCAACAGATAGTCAAGGTAGACCTGCGGACCATGGTGTATGACGTACCGACCCAGGATGTGATTTCCCGTGATAATGTCAGCGTCAAGGTGAACGCTGTAATTTACTTCCGGGTCATTGACGCCGAAAAAGCCATCATCAACGTTGAGGATTTCTTTGAAGCGACCAGTCAACTTGCACAAACCACTTTGCGTTCCATACTTGGCCAGCATGAGTTGGACGAAATGCTTGCGCAACGGGACAAGCTGAATGAAGGCATTCAGATATTACTGGATGAGCAGACTGATTCCTGGGGAATAAAAGTCGCTAACGTGGAAATAAAGCATATCGATATCGACGAGAGTATGATCCGGGCAATAGCCAAGCAGGCAGAAGCGGAACGTGAGCGGCGCGCCAAAGTCATCCACGCGGATGGTGAACTTGAAGCGTCACAGCGACTGTTGGAAGCTGCCACGGTATTAGCGGAACAACCGCAGGCTCTGCAACTGCGGTATATGCAGACCTTGACGGAAGTTGCCGGTGACAGAAGTTCCGTCATCGTATTCCCCTTGCCAATGGACATGATTGAAGGTCTTCGGGCAATTCCCCGGTCTCAGGATAGTAACGGGGAAGACAACTGACTCAGGACTTACCGCGATGATCCAGAAATCGCTGGTGGAATCCCCTCTTCTGCAGCGCTTTTTCGAGTCCGGATAGTTCATTCAGAATCTCGCTGCCTGCCTCGTTCAGCAGTTCCTGCAATACGATTCGGATAGCCTGCCACACCGGTTCCAGTTCCTGTGCTTTTGATTTTCCATAACTGGTCAGCGCCAGTACCCGTTTTCTTTTATCTGATACATCCCGGTATACCGCCAACAGATTCGCGGCGATCATTTCCCGCGCTATCTGGATAATGGCAGGATGTGATACCCCAATAGCCCGTGATAGATCGGTAACTGTCGTTGGACCTTCATTCCTGAGATAGTAAAAGACAGGAAACCACTTCGCTTCAAAATCAATCCCCAACTCACGGTAAACCCTGATGCCGTCCTGCATAAGTTGATCTGACAGCCTTTTCAAGCTGGACCCCAGGGCAAGGGGTCCGAGGTTTTCCGTGATATCCATATTCAATTTGATTATTTATGTAATTTGTTACATATTATCCAGAACCAGGGGTCGGAGTAAAGTGCCGGAGTAAAATTCATTTTACTCCGGCACTTTACTCCGACCCCAGTATATGTAACTACTTACATATTTTAACGATTCCGAATACTTAAACTTGCGACAATCTCCCCGGTCGGCGATGATGTCCGCTTCTAACCACTGGATCACACTATGAGTCTACGCTCGGACGCCAATAGATGTTTTGTCTGCGGACCGGCAAACCCTGATGGCCTGCAACTCATATTCCGTCTCGATGGCGCCGTTTGCAGAAGTGAATTTACCCCGCAACGCAACCACTGTGGTTACGACGGTGTCACCCATGGCGGTATCATTTTCAGTGCACTGGACGATGTCATGGCCAACTGGTTGTTTCTGAAAGGCATGCGCGCAGTTACCGCCAAATGTGATATACGGTTCAAGGAACCATTGCCGATTGGAACACCGGTCACCCTGGAAGGCATTTGCATCAAAGACAAAACCCGACTTGCTGTACTCCAGGGGAAGATGATCGGTCAGAATTCCGGAGTACTTTTTGCAGAGACACAAGCGAGTTTCATGAAGATTCCGAGAACCCGGGGTCAGAGTAAAGTGCCGGAGTAAAATGAATTTTACTCCGGCACTTTACTCCGACCCCAGGTATCCAAATGCCAGCCTGCTTCGCCGTTGTGCCGCCATTTTGTACGATGCCTTTCTGATCATAGCGATCTGGATGATCAGCACAACCATCATCGTTGCCTGGATAACCGATGGCGGTGAAGTCCAGGGTCTGCTGTTTCAATTCTTCCTCTATCTGGAAATTGGTCTGTTCTACATTTACTTCTGGCATTTCAAAGGTCAAACCCTGGGCATGCAGGTATGGAAGATCAAGACTGTAGACGCCTCGGGGCAGACACTGACGCTAAAGGCTTGTCTACTGCGGTTTTTGTTCGCAACACTATCCTGCGCCATAGTGGGATTGGGTTTTTTCTGGGCATTTTTCAATCCTGAACGGCTGACTCTGCACGATATTGCATCCGGTACAAGGGTAATCTACCTTGGCAGGAATCCCTACAGGTCAGAGAAGTCAGTTGGCGCGTCGGAGAAGGTAACAACCGGAAACGAAACAGACGGCAATGGGAATGACAACGGCAATAACGGGAGAAAAGCCAAAGACCAGACTCGCGGGTGATAACAGGTTCTTCACAAACTCGAACAGTACTCCGATGATGATACCCGAAAATACGCGCATACCCATGGTTGCTTCCTTTAGTGGACCAAATACAAATGATATGCCCACCAGAACCAGACTGATGGTTGCCAGCGGTTGCAATACCTTCCCCCAGAAACCCAATTCAAACTTGCTGCTGTTCAATCCCTGACTCTGCATGTATTCAATTTTCGAGTTGAGTTCTCCAATAGACATCTTGTCTGGCTGCACCGCTATTTCAGTACTGATCAGGTCTGGTGTCAATGAGGTCTGCCACTCCCGCCAGGGCTCTTCTATAACAGCGGCATTATCATCACTCAGATCCGTCAGGGTCACATCCTCAAGAAGCCACTTGAGTTGCCCATTATCCTGTTCCTGAAAAGTCGCCTTCTTTGCATAAAGCGTACGCACCAGGGACTGATCTTCTGCAAATTCGTAATGGCTGATACCTTCCAGTCCACCATCCTTCCCCACCATGTCAAAATGCATATAAACATTGCCTTCCCGGAACCAGACACCAAATTCCTCTGTGATGGCGCTACCCTCGGACATAGCGCGTAACCGGTCGACGCGAGCCATACGTTCAAAGTCCGGCAGTACCAACTCACCAACAACCAGACCGAGTACGATCATGGCCAGGGCAGGTTTTAACGCACTTCGGGTAATGGACCACGTTGATACGCCCACCGACCGCATAACGATCAACTCATTATTGTTAGCCAACAGGCCAACGCCGGCAAGACAGCCTATCAGTGCAGCATAAGGAATCGATTCATAGAAAATCCTGGGTAAACTGTAAAACACAAAGCGAGCCACATGAGCAATGGTATAGTCATTACGAATATCTTCCGTCTGCTCCAGGAAAGTAAACAGCATTTGAACACCAAGCAGAACAATGACAGCCATAGTCATTGTAACTGCCACAGTAAGTCCAATATAACGGTCCAGACGGTTCATGCTCCGCGAATCAGCCGATCGATCAAAGGGAGTTTATAGAGCATGAGCGTGATGAGAATGAATACACCATGGACCCACCAGATAGCACCGAAGGGTAGATTTTCCAACTGCATACCGGTTTTGGCGCCTGAAAGTGAAGCGACATAAAACAAACACAACAACATACCCGGTATCAACTTGGTAAACCGGCCCTGGCGTGGGTTTACACGGCTCAGTGGAATGGCCATCAATGCTATCAAAGGGATCATCAGCACCACTGACATACGCCAGTGTAATTCCGAAATACTACCGGCATCACTGGCAGTCAGCAGTTCCTCAGTAGGAATTGCCGTCAGGCGTTTCAATCTTGTATGTGACAGTTCCTTACCGATCAACTGTCCGTATTCTTCGTATTCAATGACCTGATAATTCAGAGAACCAGGTTCACCGCTGTACTGCGAACCGTTTTTCAACACCAGAAAACGATTTCCAAGTTCATCGACCTGCGTTTCTCCCGATGCAGCCATAATGGTAGTGACTTTCCTGAGACCCGCTGCAATGCCAACATTGGATTCGTTCATAAAAACGTTTCTGAGATTTCCATTGTTGTCCAGTTCTTCCGTATAGGCCACTCTTTTACCAGACTTGGTAGTCTGGAATCTCCCCTCCGCCAGAGTGTCGAATTCAGAGAGACTTTGCTGATCCGTCAACAATGATTCTACCTCCTGTTCGCCAGCGGGCTTCAGCCAAAGTGAAATGATTGCCGCCAGCAACATGACAAAACCTGCCTGGAATAATGTAATACTCATGAGTTTTGCCGGACCCATACCGCTGCATTCCAGTACTGTCATTTCACTGTCGGCATACAGGCGACCGTAGGTCAGTATCAGTGACAGGAAGAAACTGATCGGTACGATCAATTCGAGCAGGCTGGGCAACCGATACATTATCAACAGAAACAGGATATCGCTGGACAACACGCCACTGGCAGCCTCATTGAGATAACCATTAAACCGCCATCCAAGGGAGAGCAGCAGCACAATTCCCGTAACTGCAATCATGGTAGACAGCACTTCGCGGGCAAAATACCTGTAAATGATCACCTGATTTGTGGTCCTGGCATATTTTGTCTCTATATTACCCTTTCATTGCGTCTGGTGTTCAGTCACAAGTGTTGATGGGATGATGTATTATCCTTATTGTAAAATGTTCATTTAGTGGAGTATAGCAACATGGAGTACAGTGCTCGTTCAGGCAGTCTCGAAAAGCAGCGTTCGCAGTGTATCGTAGTTCCGGTTTTCAAAAACAATGAAATGTCGGCCCAGGCAAAGAAACTGGATGCAGCCAGTCAGGGGCAGATCAGGAAAATACTGAATCGTGGCGATATCAGAGGCAAATCAGGACAATCCCTGCTGCTTCACGACGTCCATAATATCAATGCACAGCGGGTACTCATTGTCGGACTGGGTGACAGGGAGTCCATAGATACCACAAGATTCATCAACGCCGTGCGCACTGTCATCACCAGGATCAAGCCCCTGTCTATTACGAATATGATTTGCTGCCTGACGGATGTACCCTGCGGTGACAAATCCATCAGTTGGAAAACACTGAGACAGGTAGAACAGTTTGAGAATGGGTTCTATCAATATCTGGATATGAAAGGCAAGTCGGCGGCAGAAGTTGAGACTGCAGGTAACACACTTGCCAGGATTGATTTTTTCACCTCCGACAGATCTACCATGGAAGAAATCAAAAATGGCATCAGTCGGGGGGCGGCACTGGCGGAAGGGCTTGCGTTGGCAAAGGATATAGCCAATACGCCGGCAAACATCTGTACACCTGCTTATCTGGCTGAACAGGCCGTTCAGCTCGCATGCAGGTTTGAGTCAATTGAGGCTTCTGTTCTGGAAGAAAAGGACATGGATGAAATGGGCATGGGTGCTTTCCTGTCAGTCAGTCAGGGCAGTGAACAACCTGGAAAACTGGTTATCCTGCACTACCGTGGAACCGATGATTCCGTTAAGCCGCACGCCATCGTGGGGAAGGGAATTACCTTTGATACCGGCGGGATCAGCCTGAAACCCGGCGCTGGAATGCATGAAATGATATACGACATGTGTGGCGCCGCCAGTGTTCTGGGTACTTTAGCGACTATTGCCCGACAGGCATTGGCTATCAATGTCGTTGGAGTACTGGCTGCTGCCGAGAATATGCCTTCCGGCGTGGCCAGCAGGCCTGGTGATATCGTCAATACCATGTCCGGTCAAACTGTGGAGATTCTGAATACTGATGCGGAAGGACGTCTTGTACTGTGTGACGCGCTTACCTGTATAGAAAAGTTTGAACCCGTCTCGGTCATCGATATAGCAACCTTGACCGGAGGTTGCGTTGTTGCACTGGGCAGAGTGGCGACAGGTCTGTTTTGCAACGATGATCAACTGGCCCGGCAATTGAGCGAAGCCGGAGAGGACACCTATGACCGGGTCTGGCGTTTACCCATCTGGGAAGAATATCAGCCGCAACTCGCCAGCGCCTTTGCCGACATGGCAAATGTTGGCGGCCGTGAAGCAAGCAGCATTACCGCGGCCTGCTTTCTGGCCAGGTTCACCAAAAAATATCGATGGGCTCATCTTGATATCGCCGGCACCGGATTTCAGGGATCCGGCAGTAACAAAGGTTCCACAGGTAGACCCATACCTCTACTGACCCAGTATCTGGATGACAGGGCAGCCGAGACAGAATGACCCGGATTATCTTCTATCAGATCAGCCAGGGCGAGACGGCGCTGCAGTTCGCTTGTCGCTTGATTGAACTGGTGTATCACCGGGGATACAGGATTCATGTTCATACAGGGAATAAGGTGAACGCGGGATTACTGGACGAGATGCTCTGGTCATTTGCTGATGATCGGTTCATCCCACATGCCCTCTACAGCAGTAACGAGGTCTCTGTGCCAGTCAGGATCGGTGTGATGGAAGAACCGACAGAACATCAGGAAGTCATGATTAACCTGGCAGATACTGTCCCGGACTTTTTCAGTCGCTTTGAACGGGTAGCTGAGGTAGTGCCTGCAGACGAAAAAAGTCGTAACCTGGCACGGCAAAATTTTCGATTTTACAAAGACCGGGGGTATAACCTTGACTACCATCAGATAAAAGCCCGGACTCCCCCCGGATGAACCTGAAAGATAGCAGAGTTGATGCAATAAACGCAGTTGCCGATTACAGGTATAATCGCGCCTTCATCTCAAATAGCCTGGAGTGATGGACAAGTATCAACCACATGACATTGAACAACGCTGGTATCGGGAGTGGGAACGATGTAACTACTTTGCACCCGGCGGTCACGGTACACCGTTCAGTATTGCTATTCCACCACCCAACGTAACAGGTACTCTGCATCTGGGCCATGCTTTCCAGCACAGTCTGGTGGATGCACTCATTCGTTACCAGCGAATGAAAGGAAAAAATACCCTGTGGCAAATGGGTACAGACCATGCGGGTATCGCTACGCAGATGATTGTTACCGAACAGTTGGCCGCTGAAGGCATAAAGCCTGTTGACATAGGTCGGGAGGCATTTCTTGAACGAGTCTGGAAGTGGAAAGAAGAATCCGGCAGTTCCATTACGCAGCAACTCCGTCGCCTGGGCGCCTCACTGCACTGGGGCAGCGAACGCTTCACCCTGGACGAAGGTCTTTCCCGGGCTGTACTGGAGGTATTCGTACGTCTGTTTGACGAAGGATTGATCTATCGCGGCAAGCGCCTGGTCAACTGGGACCCGGTGCTCAGAACTTCGATTTCTGACCTTGAAGTCGTATCCGAGGAAGAGCAGGGGCATTTGTGGTATCTGCGCTATCCCATTGCCTCTAATCCGGAAAACCACGTGATAGTTGCAACCACGCGACCCGAAACCATGCTCGGTGATACCGCCGTAGCTGTACATCCCGATGACAACCGTTACCAGGATCTCATTGGCCGGGAGATCATCCTGCCGCTGACCGGCCGGAGTATTCCCGTGATTGCAGATCGCCATGTTGATAAGACGTTCGGCAGTGGTTGTGTCAAAATCACGCCCGCTCATGACTTTAATGACTATGACATGGGCAGGCGGCATGACCTGCCCGTGATCAACATCTTTAATGATGACGCGACGATCAATGACAACGCACCCGTGCAGTACCGTGGTATGGACCGTTATGTTGCCAGGAAGGCGATTGTTGATGATCTTGAAAGCCAGAACCTGCTTGCAAAAACAGAATCTCATAAAATGGCAGTACCACGGGGTGAGAGATCCGGAGTTGCCGTGGAACCCTGGCTCAGTGACCAGTGGTTTGTAAAGATCAAACCTCTCGCCGAGACTGCTATCAAGGCGGTGGAAGACGGTGACATCAAATTCATACCAAAGAATTACGAGAACACCTATTTTGTCTGGATGCGCAACATTCAGGACTGGAATATCAGCCGGCAGCAATGGTGGGGGCATAGAATCCCAGCCTGGTATGACCCGGACGGCAGGGTTTATGTCGGGCGCAGCGAAGAGGAAGTACGTTCCAGGCATCAACTTTCTGAAGAAACATCGCTGTCGCAGGATGAGGATGTTCTTGATACCTGGTTTTCTTCTGCCCTGTGGACTTTCTCAACACTGGGCTGGCCGGATAAAACGCCCGAAATGGAGACTTTTCACCCAACAAATGTGATGGTCACAGGCCATGACATCATCACCATCTGGGTTTCCAAGATGATTATGATGACGTTGAAATTTATCGGCGAAGTCCCGTTCAGAGAAGTCTATGTCACCGGTATAGTGACCGATGTGGATGGCCGTAAACAATCCAAGTCCAAAGGCAACGGCCTTGATCCTCTGGACATCATCGATGGTATCTCACTGGACGATTTGATTACCAAACGAACGGAAAACCTGATGCAGCCCAGGATGGCGGAACGTATCACCAGGGATACGAAGAAAGAATTCCCGGAAGGGATTAAACCGTTCGGCACGGATGCTCTGAGGTTTACCTTCTACTCCATTGCCACAAGCGCCCGATCAATGCGTTTCGACATGAAGAGGGTGGAGGGTTACGGAAACTTCTGCAACAAGCTCTGGAATGCTGCCAAATACGTTTTTCTGAATACCGGAGATTATAATCCTGATGATGAACTGACAACGGATGTCATCGATTGCTGGATCGTTGCCGAATTACACAAGACTATCAGGGCAGTGAACCTTGCAATGGATACTTACCGTTTTGACCTGGCATCCAGGGCAGTTTATGAATTCATCCGGGACGAATTCTGTGACTGGTATGTAGAATTGACCAAACCTGTTCTGAATACCACCAACATTTCGCAGGCACGGATTGCAGCTAAACATTTTACATTGCTCAGGGTGCTGGAAGAGACCCTGCGACTGGCACATCCATTCCTGCCCTTCATTACGGAAGAAATCTGGCAACAGATTCCAAGACATATCCGGGGTGAGGGTGCAACGATCATGCTGCAGTCGTTTCCGTCATGTGACCCGAATCTGATCGATGCTGCGGCTATCGATGAAATGCGCTGGGTCAAGGATGTGGTCACAGGGACGCGCAACATTCGTGGTGAAATGAATATTTCACCTGGTACGCCCATACCCATCCTGCTATTCAATGGCTGCGACCTGGACCACTCCCTGCTTGAAAAACACCGTATGTTGCTTGAATTTCTCATCAAACCGAAAGGCATCGACTGGCTGCTCCCGGATGCAGAAAAACCTCCCGCATCAACCCATCTGGTTGGTGAAATGCAATTGCTCGTACCTCTGGAAGGTTTAATTGACAAGGAAGCGGAGATCTCCCGACTGGATAAAGAGATAGAACGCAGGGAAAAGGACTATAAACGCACTGCTGGTAAACTGGGAAATCAGGGTTTCCTCGCAAACGCACCAGAGGATGTTGTACAGAAGGAAAAAGATAAAATGGTCGATATCATGGCTGCTCTGGAAAAACTGCAGGAACAGCGCAACATGATCGAAAGACTGTAATGGCGGTCAAAACGATTTTGCGGACAAAACAGATGGTAGAAAAACCTTGAACAGGGTTTATACTATGTGTCTTAATGCAGTTTTCGGCTTTTTGTCGAGAGTTCGATTAACAAAGAGGTATTGGCTATGTCCGAGAGACAGTCAGGGACCGTCAAGTGGTTCAACGACGCCAAGGGGTTCGGGTTCATTGAAAGAGCGGGGGGAGAAGATGTCTTTGTTCATTTTCGATCAATTCGTGGTGAAGGTTACCGTACCCTGAAACAGGGGGCACAAGTGGAGTTTACGATTTCAGAGACCGAAAAAGGCTTTCAGGCCGAGGATGTTGCTGAAGTCTGAATGACCTGTCACGGTAAACGTGCAGGCATCGACCACCAGGAGGCTTTCCCTTCAACTGCGACCGTAGCAAGGGTAAGCCTGATAGAGTCATATTTTTTGCTTTTTTCAGGCAAATAAGCAGAAAAAATGGACAATCTGGGTTATCCGCAGCAAGTCAGTCTGTTCCAGACTCTCATCCTACAAATTCTTTCTAAACCCGGGTTTCGGGGCAGCCACCCCATACGATGCCATCAAACACACACTATTCCCGACACACAGCAGATGGCTTTGGGGTGTTCGTTTGCACCAGCATAATGTCGGAGCGCCGAGCTGGAGGAGCATGACTACAGGCTGGCGGGGGAAGCTCGGGAATCCGGGAGGGACGCGCAGACGCTGAAGCAAATGAATGCCCCAAAACCATCTGCGAACAGCCTCATTAATGAAGCAAACTACCATCAAACATCACGAAGTAAATCCAGGTATACCGGCCTGTTTGCTGCGCGACAGCGCGCCGCTCGCGGGGCGAACCCTCCTAATAGTGTGGTGGGGGAGATTCAGGAGTATCAGGAATCTCCTGTATCAGGACTTTAATCTGCTGCGTCAATAGTTCAATGTGACGCTGCATTTCCAGCAGTTGACGCTGTTGACCGGACAGTGCGTCATCCAGTTTCTGCAGGAGATCTTCCTGGAATGCAATTCTCGATTCCAGATTTTGTAACTGTTTCAGCGGGGGTTCTTCCACGATCACCTCACAGGACTGCCTAAAACCGGAGCCTTACCTTGACACCACGTTCATCAAGGTATCGTTTCAGGTCACTCACGGTATATTCATTGTAATGAACCATTGATGCTACCAGTGCTGCATCTGCCCGACCTTCTGTCAGTACTTCGTAAAGATGTTCAGGCTTACCAGCGCCACCTGAGGCAATTACCGGAATGGATACAGCCTCTGCAATCATCCGCGTGAGATTGATTTCATAACCATCCCGGGTGCCATCCGCATCGATTGAATTGAGCACCAGTTCCCCCGCCCCCAGATCCTCACCCTGCAAAGCCCACTTCAATGCATCAATACCCATCCGGGTCCGACCTCCGTTGATGACCACTTCGTAACCACTGGGGAATTCACGACAGGTTTTCACTTTCAGTATGTCAATGGATAACACTGTATTCTGATTGCCAATCGCCCGGGCACATTCCTCAATCAATTCCGGCCGTTGAACTGCGGCGGAATTGACATTGATTTTCTCTGCGCCAGCCCAGAGCAATCTGTTTGCATCTTCGACACTTCGGATTCCACCGCCGACTGAAAAAGGAATATAAATCTCGGAAGCAACCTGCTCAACCACATCGAGCATGATGTTCCGGTTCTCGCTGGATGCGGTGATATCGTACAGTACCAGTTCATCCAATCCATCGTCGTAATACTCCTTGGCTTTTAACACCGGGTCCCCAATGTCCCGTGTATCAACGAACTTTACACTTTTCGCCAACCTGCCATCGCGAACATCCAGACAGGAAATAATACGTTTACTCAACATGCCGTCAATCCTCCTGCCAGACAAGAAATAACACGTTTACTCAACATGCCTTCAATCTCCCTGCCATTCTGCAAATCCGGACAGTAGACGGAGTCCGGTCTCTCCACTTTTTTCCAGGTGAAACTGTGTGGCAAAAAAATTATCCCTACCCAATACACTGATAAAAGTTGTATCACCGTATGTTGTTTGTCCGAATATATGATCGGGTGATTCCGGGCATGCAAAGTAACTGTGTACAAAATAGAATTCGTCTCCACTCTGAACAGATTTGAGCATGGGGTGATCACGGACAATTTCCAGTTCGTTCCAGCCAATATGAGGGACCTTCAAGGTTCTCTCCGTGAAAGAAAACCGTTCACAGGCGCCGGCAACGATACCCAGGCACTGTTTGTTACCCTCCTGGGTATATTCAAGGGCAATCTGAAGACCCAGGCAGATTCCCAGAATGGGTTTGCCGGATTGAAAGCATTCCAGTAGAGCCTGGTCCAATCCACGGGACTGCAATGTATCTACTGCACTGACAGCGGAACCCACACCAGGGAAAATAACTTTTTCCGCCTTGACCACTACCTCCGGATCAGCCGAGATGGTTGCATCAAGTCCTACCCGGAGACAGGCACGCTGAACACTGCGCAGGTTCCCTGCGTCATAATCGACAATCGCTAACATCTTATCTCCAGTTCGGGAGTGCGCATTATAGCCATAGGCATGTCTCTGCGCGCGAATTTTGCTATCTATTGAAACTATCTGTATCCTATCTATAATACAGATTTGAGAGACAATATGAAAATCAGAGTAGACAAAGATGCTTCCACCCCCGTTTTCAGGCAAATCGTTGATCAGATACATTTCGCGATCAATTCTGGTGATCTTGCCCCTGATTCAAAACTGCCGAGTATCAGGTCTCTTGCCCATGCCAACAGTATCGCTACCAATACGGTAGCGAAGGCATATCGTCAACTGGAATTTCGAGGCATTGTTGAAGCCAGAGACCGTTCTGTTTATCGGGTTTCCGGGAACAGGAATGCCGATACAAGTCGTTATCAGGCACGCGGGGTCAGCGCTGACAAAACTGAAGTACATGATGCAGTGGACAAACTCGATGACGGCATTTTTCCCGGTGCATTCTGCAAGATAACAGAGGATTTTCTTTCGGGGGATCCCTATAAATGTAATGTCATTCATGCAGACGGCAGTGGTTCAAAATCAATCATCGCATATCTGCACTACAAGGAAACCGGTGACCCTTCAGTATTCCACGGAATCGCCCAGGACAGTATCGTCATGAATCTGGATGATCTGATATGCGTCGGTGTCAATGACCGGATCGTCTTTTCCAGCACGATCAATCGAAACGCACTGAATTGTCCGGGTGAAGTGGTCAACGCCTTGATTCAGGGTGCTGAAGCATTTATGGCAAATATGCGGGATCACGGGGTTGACCTTTTTTCCGGCGGCGGTGAAACCGCCGATGTTGGCGACCTCACGGGTACTGTGGTTGTCGATTCCTGTGCCGTAGCCATTATGCAAAAGGACCGGGTGGTCACCAACGATATCAGACCCGGTCTGGCGATTATTGGACTTGCTTCCGCCGGGCAAAGTACCTACGAAGATACAGAAAACAGCGGAATTGGAAGCAACGGATTAACCAGCGCACGCCATGACATGTTGCATGATGACTATGCCCGGCGATATCCGGAGAGTTACGACTCTAATATGCCGAAGGATCTTGTTTACTGCGGTCCCTGGAGACTGGATGATCGATTACCGGATTCATCGCTTTCAATTGGTGCGGCGCTGCTGAGTCCAACCCGCAGTTATGCACCTGTCGTTCAGGTGCTGCTTGAAGAAATGGCAGATGCAGTAAACGGAATAATCCACTGCTCTGGTGGTGCTCAGACCAAATGCCTGAAGTTCGGATCGGGTATTCATTTCGTCAAGGATGATCTATTCCCGCCACCGGTCGTATTCAACGCCATTCAATCCGCATCCGGAACCGACTGGAAAGAAATGTACAAGGTGTTCAATATGGGCCATCGTATGGAAATCTATGTTCCGCCATCAAGAACAAATGAGGTCATTGATATAGCACGGTCTTTCAACATCCCTGCGAGACAGATCGGATTTACAGAGAGAGCCGATGACAACCAGCTTACCCTGACTGACTGCCATGGCAATATTCATCGCTATACTGCAGTTTAAGTACAGTCTGATTCTGAACCTTAAGTTTCCGGGCCTGTAATTTCTGAGCCTATAATTTCAAGACAAGGGATCGATAAAATTTAGCCACAACAGGTAATGCATATGTCGATTTTCGCGCCACAAACCGAACAGGTCTGTTCAAACCTTTGGGGCCCAGGTTGATAAGACATTCTTGCGGTACCTTCAGTGTTTCAGCCACCCCGATGGGAACCATGCCATGACCAAAACCGGCTATTGCCATTTGCGCAACACTGAAAAACGACTCCAGAGATACCACCCGGCGAATATGCAATTTACCTACCTCGTCACGGAATGATCGCCAGGCGCCGGAGTAGTCTTCGATGGTAATGACGGATAACTCACCTTGCCAGGGAAATTTGATCTGGTTACAAGCCGAGGGGATTATCACCATGGGTTCCTGAGTCAATACCTCCGATTGTAAATCGGTATCCAGATCATCGGACCCGGTACAGACACCAGCCATGAATTCTCCTGATCTGATGCGATCCAGCACCACTGGTGTTCGATGCGTGTGGAACACAAAAGATATCTCCGGCATTTCCTGTTTTATCCGGTAAAAGATTGCAGGCCCCCAGGAGGACAAAATGGCATCTGACACACCAATGATCAATTCTCCTTTCCCGGTACTTGAATCATCAAGGAACAAATCCCTGAGTTCGGACAGGACCGGCGCCAGTTTATCCACCAGGTGTCGGCCATGTTGGGTCAATTCCACCCGCCTGCCTTTCTTCTGAATCAGTGGCCGGTCATAGTATTTCTCCAGTGCGGCAATTCGCTTGCTGACAGCAGACTGGGATATACGCAATTCGGTGCTGGCTTCCAGCATGGTACCGGTGCGTGAGAGCACCAGCAGGGTTTCCATGTTTTCAATCATCCACTACAGGCTTTATAACGAACAGGAGGTCACCTTCATTGACCTGTTGACCTGATGTCTGATTGATACGGGTGATCCTGTAATTCTGCTCTGAGGGGTAGACCGGACCCGTGGCGCCTGCAAAGCTGTTGAGGGTGAGTGGTGTGAACATCTTCATCGCTTCCAACTGACAGAGTATGTCATGCGTTGAAATAACATCACCCAGATTGACAAACTCCGGCTCCGATGGTGAGGGTGTTAGATAAAATACGCCGGTGGACGGTGAAAGCACTCTGAGTTCATCGCTGCCTTCGATCTGCAGCATCTCAAGATCCAGGGTGACCCCGGTGTGACCACTGGCCTCCTCAAATTCCCTGACCAGTTCATTCGCATCCAGTGTATTCAGAAATTCCGGTAGATAACCGGTATCGTAATTGCCTTTGATAAAGGTCTCGTCCTGCAGAATTCTTTTAATCAGGCTGATATTGGTACAAATCCCGTGAATGGTGACCTGATTGAGGTAGTCAAGCATCTTGCTGATGGCATCGGTACGGCTACTGCCATGACAGATCACCTGTATGATCAGACTGTCATAGAAGGGTGATATCACTTTCTGCGGTGACGCCATTGAAATCAGTTCAATGCCATCCACTTCCGGTAAATCACAGCGTGTGATTTCTCCCGGTGTTGGTGCGAAGGATATGTTGCCATCATTATCCAACACCGCCTTCTCGGCGTTGATACGAACTTCCAGCCCATATCCATGTTCCCTGATGGCCAGATCAGCAATAGATTCACCGGCAGCAATGTCAAACTGCTTTCTGACGATATCGATACCAGTGACAGCTTCTGTAACCGGATGTTCTACCTGTAGACGGGTGTTCATCTCCATGAAATAAACTGCGTCTGACGGGATATCGTAAATGAATTCCACCGTGCCGGCGCCGGTGTAGTCGACAGCATCAGCAATTTTTCTGGCGTATTCAAAAACGGACTTCTTCAGTTTCTCCGGCAGGATCGTTGACCCGGATTCCTCCATCAGTTTTTGATTGTTCCGCTGCACACTACAGTCCCGGATACCCGCCACTTTCGTATTACCGTGAGTGTCCCGTAGAATCTGTACCTCGATATGGCGCAGGGAAGTCACGAATTTTTCTATGTAGAGATCACCATTGCCGAAGGCATTCCTGGCCTCGGTGGTCACTTGATGGAACAGGCCGTGCAACTGTTCCGGCCTGTCCACAATCTGAATACCCTTCCCTCCTCCGCCATGTACAGCTTTCAACAGCACGGGGAATCCGATGTTTTCTGCAATCTCGGCTGCCAGTTCGGTTGTTTCGACGATACCATGACTGCCCGGCACCACCGGAATACCAATACTCATTGTTGTATTGATGGCATTGGATTTATTACCCATGGTCTCCATACTGACCACTTTGGGTCCGATGAAATTAACATTGCGTTGCCTGACGAGTTTGGCGAAATTGGGGTCTTCCGATAAAAAACCGATACCGGGATGCAGACAATCTATGCCCTCTGCTTCTCCGATACGCAAAACACTGAGCGCATTCAGGTAACTTTCATCAGATGTATTGCCGCCGATACAGATCAGGCTGTGTCTCTCTTCGTCCCGGATCATATCTGCTGCCACGGAATCCATATCGGGGTCGGACTGAACCAGAACGATATCGATATCCATTTCCTTTGCTTTACCAACCAGCTTCACCGCGGTGCATCCCCGTGCATGGATCAGGACCTTGTGGTTCGGTCGGATGAGATCCTCTTCCGACGAAACCTGATCGACCACCACTGGCCTGGCCGCCGTCAACACACCACTCATGATCCGGTCAATAACCTGTTCAACAGTTTCTGTAGGTAATGGCAGCGCCGGGTCCACATTGCGAAGTTCTTCGTCAAGACTGGCCTCGAACGGGTGTTTTACCAGTCCTTTCATGGCGCCATCTGTCAAAGAAAGATAGTTACTCAGTAGACAGGTATAGGGCAGATTCGACTCAACAACCGCCTGTCCGGCAAACGGCATTCGTGTCGCAGTAAAGTAATAAGTCTGGACCAGCGGATGCGTCACAAAACTTGCTTGAGCACCACCGGTACAATTGCCGAATCCGAACATGATTATGGGCAGGTCATGATCTCTTACGAATCGGGTAATGCGATCATTGACTACTGCCATGGTAAACAGTGCCGCTGCTCCTTCCTTGGTTTGCATACCACCGGATGAGATAAAACTGATAACAGGTAATCGCTGCACAGCACATTCCACAAGGAGTTTACAGAACCGGGTGCAGTCCGAGTTATCAATGCAACCTACCTGAAAGTCAATGTTGGAGACTACGATCCCTGCTCTGTAACGCCCTTGTCCTGTTTTGAAATCCCCGATTCCCGTAATCAGTCCACAGGGTTGGATATTCTTGTTCAGGGCAGTCTCGATCGTGGGTCTGAACGTTGGGAAGTTAACGGGATTGGTTGACATCAGCGTACCATTCAATTCACTGAAGTTCTCGATGTACTTCTCCAGCAGACTGTCCTTACTGGTTCTGCCGGACCTGATTTGCCTGTTGATCACATCCTGGAAAAGCAGATCCCGATAAGCGATTGTCAACCGATTCCAAAAGTCCTTACGACGGCCAATACGTACCGGTTCAATCTTGCCGACATAACGCTTACCAGACTGTCTTGAGTCATAATATTCCGGTAACAGTTTCTCAAAAAAGAAACTGACGATAACAAACAGGGTATCGGATTTATCCTTGTGGACTGTTCTGATCCACTCTTCCACGGACTTGAAAAATCCGGTACTGCGTGCATGTTGGGCGAGGTATTTCATCCAGTTTGCAAAATCATTGCCTATTTCCACGGGATCCTGACCGTTAACCACCTCATGGGTGGCAGCTTCAGCAATGGAGCGTTCCAGTAACTGCTCAATGAATGAATCCGGAAGGGTTCTGGATTCGTAGGCCTGTCGGGCCACGGAAACCATGTCACTGATCAGATTGTCGTAGACAATCGAGAAGACTATCAAGCATCGACATTCCCGGATAAAGTCATCCCGAATGTCATCATGCAGAATGACATTGAGGATTGTTAAATCCGTATTATCGTCCGGGAGCACTGTATCCCGTTTCCGTTTGATAAATGTCCAGAGATTGTTTTCCAGCAATCGCCTGTTCACCATCAGATAATCCGTTTCTCCACTGGCCAACAGTTCTTTGGCGTAATGCGAAGACTTCTTATTGCCCAGAAGTTTCTCATCGTAAAGCGAATCACCTTCGATGATGAGATTAAGTTCGGAAACCAGTTGGGCGCATAACTGTTCCTCGTTCCTGGCCTCTATATAATCAAGGTCAACCAGCTTTTTACCATCGAAACTGAACAGTGATTTGATGTGGGAGATGAAGGCGTTGGATGATGCGGACATTTTTCTGAGTAGCTGCTTCACATCTTTGATATCGTCTGTACCCAACAGGAATGAATTGGTTTCCGGGTCTTTCAGGTGCGCAATTAACGCGGTCAGATTGTTTCTAGCACTGGCTTTCCAGCGATTATAGATATGCAGACCACTGACCAGGCACAAGTCCTGTCTGGCGGTTTCAAAGTTTCTTGAGGGCTCACCGAAGATCAGCTTGGCAATACGTCCCCGCTCCTCACCCAGGGCAGATCTTTTCTCCTGGAAATTCTTCCATGCCTTATTCAGTATATCTTCGTAGAGGATCTTGTCCGGGTCCTGAAACCAGCCCAGAAAAGCCGCACGCCGTTCACGATGGTTCCTTTGCGCCAGTTCGCCTTCCGGAATCTCGAAATCCGTCAAACGACCATACTGTGTAGAGGTAGTACTCTTGATTCTTTTGCGTAATCCAAGATATCGCAGGTGTCGAAAGGCTACCCCGAACACGTTGGGAAACTCGGTGGGAGATGTACGTAACTTCAGGGTGGAACTCGCGTGTACCGCTGCTATCGACTTTGAAGGCTTCAGGTAGCGATTAATATTCTGGCCATATTGTTGGAGAATTTCTGGATGCTCTGCAACAAATGACTTTACTCTTTCCTCTATCGAGATGATTCCGGAAACAATGGCGTTGCGCAGATTATCAATTTTGTCATCTTCACCGGGGTCGTAATCGACAATACCGTCAATATTGCCCTGCTTGTAAAGTTCGTAGGGAGATACACCTACAAATTGCGCACATTCCTGCCAGGACAGATTGTATCGGGTGACCAGACTCGACAAGCCCTTGGGGTGGATCGTATTGAATACCCCGGTACGTAAAGACAACAGGAGATTACCTGCTGCAAGCGGTATGGCGCCGCCGGAATATCCCTGACCAATGATGATTCCCAGTGTAGGTACATCCACATTACACAATTCGGCGATCAGCCTGGATATGGAATGAGCCTGGTTATTGGCGTTCGCCAGTTCATTTGCATCGGCCCCGGGTGTATCAACCATGGTGATGATCGGAATTGAGCGGATGGCAAAATTACTGGCTGTCCGGGCGGCGGCCTCATGATGTTCCGGCCCCCAGACCCCTGATGAATGGTTCCTGTCCTGGGCAATTAAGCCGATTCTCCGCGGGTCTCCCAAAAAGTCGAATTCACATTCCACCGAGTAATAGGGACCGTTGGAGATTTCATTATAAAGCGGTACATCCAGTGCCCGTATGATATCTCGCGCACCCGGCCGTGATGCTTCTTCACAGGGTGCAACTGTCGCCGCGATGTAGGCATCCACGTCCATATGTTGGAGTAAATCGGCCTGCCGCTCAATCTGTTGCTCGGTGAGTACACCCCGAATGACCGCTGCAGGTTCAATACTGGGGAACAGGGAAAAATCCTGCGCCAGACTTTCTGCATTCAAGTACAACTGATCTACGGCTGTTTCCTGGTCCATAAGTATCTACATTCCGAAACTGCATTTGGTACTGCCTGACCTGACGGTTTCCTGTCAGGGAATTAACTGTTGTGTCTGTTACCTTCTGTGCAGACTGGATCCCTGGATTCAAACGCTACCGGGATGCCGCAGCACCGTGGCGCCGGATTTACACTTTACCGATAGGACCCATCACACTTGCAACAGGATTCACGGTGGCTAGATTACTGTACATACGAAGTTGATGCAATTGTTAAATTCCCCAAAGAGAGCGATCTAACCAACTGATTTATATAACTTAAATCTTAGCATATTTTAGCCTGGACGTAGGCTGTGCAACTAATGCGTCTAAAATAGTTGTAAATAATTCCTGACCGGGCAGGCTTTACAATCGCACCGGACCCTGATTTCAAGTGATTTTCTGCCTGACTGACATGGAAAATTTGCACCTTTGTTCCCTTTCTCTTCCCCAACTTGAGAGTCCCTAAACTTGCCAAGGAAGACATCCTGAATTACTCTATCTTTCAAATATTCAATGATAGAGGCGACTCCATGGCTTTCCCCAAATCTGTCACCATCACCGATGACACCATGCGCGAAGGATTACAGATCGAGCGCGCAGACATACCGGTTTCTGAAAAACTTCGTCTGCTGGACGCTTTGGGAGAGACTGGCGCAAAGGTGATCTCCATTGGTTCCTTTGCCCATCCCAAGTGGACTCCGCAAATGGCCTGCATTGATGAAATCGCAGAGAAATTCGTACCCAAACCAGGAATCATGTATACCGCGGCGGTATTCAATCAGAAAGGATTTGAACGGGCTGACAAGTGGTATCCAAAAATCAATGTTCGTGGGCGACGTGGATTCTCGTCTCACGTCGAACTCTGCGATACTTTCGCACGGCGGAATTACAACAGGAGCCAGGCGCAACAGATCGCGGCGATTCCCGGAACTGTTGCAGCGGCAAAGAAAGCAGGTGCAGAAAGTGCATCCGTTGGTCTGGGCAACCTTTTTGGATCCAATTACGAAGGTCCGTTTTCACTGCAACAACGCCTGGAAATGCTTGACCTGATTGTCGGCTATTGGCATGAAGCCGGCATTCCGGTAACAAAATGTTCTTTTGTGGAAGCAATGGGTTGGAATATGCCGCACACGGTAGCCGAGACTCTGGAAGCCATACAGGAACGTTACCCGGAAATTACCAGCTTCCACATGCATCTGCACAACACCAGGGGTACGACGATCGCGAGTTTTTACGAGGCGTTGAAATTCGGCGTGGACAGCTTTGATACTTCTATTGGCGGTATGGGTGGTTGTCCCTACTGCGGTAATGGCCGTGCAGCCGGCCATGTACCCACGGAAGACTTTGTTGATCTGTGTCATGAACTGGGAATTGAAACAGGTTACAACCTGGACAAACTGATTGAAGCCGCGGCAATTGCGGAAGAGGTAGTTGGGCATCCGTTGTGGGGCCACATTTCAAAAGCCGGAGCTCGACCCAGAGATAAGCAGTTGTACCCGCGTGATATGCCATTTGTGGAAACACTGGATGAGGCTGCCCATTTCCGTAACGGTCCTGCGGTTTATGCAGGACAATTATCTCCCTGGAGAGAAGGTGACGCTCTGAATAGTTAGGATTGGAGTCAATCTCCGACAATTATTCGAGCATAGGGGAGAACATTCAGGTCCCACTGTAAACGGGCATGAGCACAACCTGCAGTTACATCACGAAATATCCGCTGAATGGGTTGGCTTTCGTGCAGTGCACTGCCACCGGAAGCTTCAAATACTCTCCGGGTTGCCTGATTGCACAGACGTGCGGCAAATGCGGTGTCGCGCAGGATACGCGCCGTCATAAAGTCATCGGGCGATGGATTCAGATCCAGAATATCCGCCGCTGTGAGTGCAATGGTGCGTGCGCTATCGACTTCTACACTGGCCTCTGCGAGGCGTAACAAGACACTCTGTCCCTGGGAGATTTCTAATTGTTTCCGGTATTCATTGACTGCTGCCTGGGCGCCACCGATAACAGGACCTGCAATGACCAGAATCAGCAATGCCCCGTAGGGCGCCATAGAGGCTGAAAAAGGTATCAGCCGTTGTGGCGGCAGATGTACATTTTCACAGACGGCATCCTTGGAACCAGTACCTCTGACGCCCATGACCTGCCAGGTATCATCAAGTTGATATTCTGATTTGTGAAAAAGACCCAGATGTGGTTCTCCTTCATCCTGCTTGATACCCAGCAGCAGCCAGTCTGCATAATCACATCCTGAAGCGAACCGCCAGCGCCCTGTGACAACTGCTCCGTCCTCGCCGATATAGTCAGTGTGTCCAACCGGACCAAGTGAGGCGGAAACCAGAGTCCTGGGATTGGTCCAGACTTCCTCCTGTACCTCGGCCGGGAAGAGTCCTATAAGGTAGTTATGCACTCCCCACACAAAGTTGCACCACCCGGCAGACATGCAACCTTCGGCGACAATGCCACAGATATCGATAAATTCCCTGATGGTGTAGGTGGAATTCGGTTTGAGTAGTTGTGGCAGACCAGCTTCCTGAATCAACTGCAGCACTTCGGGGTGCAGATGTCCCAGTTTTTCCGTTTCAACAGCGTATTCCCGGGCAATATCAGAAACCGCACCCGCTCTCGCCCTTAATGTGGGTAGTTGAAATTCATTCACACCGAATGAATCTCCGACGATACCCTTTGGGCAACCCGTTGCGGTTCCAGTTTCCAGACGACAGGGGCCAATGACTCATTTTTCAATTCAGTCTCCTTTGTTGAGAATAGTGTAAGGGAACACAAAAATGAGGTGGGAGTAAAGTGGAAACGGTATTTTCCTACATCAAAAGAATATATCTGCTGTTATCAATTCGCCCGTGTGATGTGAACATGTCAGTGTGTTGAGAATGGCGCTCAATATCAATAATTGTGAACTTTAACAAACATGATTTTCTTAAAGAGGTATAGAACATGAATCAAATATCTGGACCAAGAGATCTTACTGAAGATGAAATAGACCAGGTTTCCGGAGGGGTTCTTCCTGTCATTGCTGTAGTGCTTTCTTTCGCTACACACCATGCCGTAAGAACTGTAGGACAGTACTTTGTGTCCCGGGCACTGACAATTTATGCCACCTACGAAGGTGCAAATTTCGTTGGTGGAATCCTTCGCGACTGACTAACCTGGGGTCGGAGTAAAGTGCCGGAGTAAAATGGGGTCGGCGTAAAATACATTTTTTACACTGGCACTTTACTCCGACCCCATTTTACGCCATTTTACTCCGGCACTACTCCGACCCCATTTTACGCCATTTTACTCCGGCACTTTACTCCGACACCACGCTTCCGACCCCGCGTTTCCATCCAACTCCAGGTTTCCGACTCCAAGTTTACTCCGGCACTTTACTCCGACCCCAGGATTCTGATGTAATGAATAAAACAAAACGGAGAGAAACCTTACAATGAGATATGAATCACCAACAACGTCCAGTGAGGCGGCAGCGTATCTGGCCGAGGAGAAAGGTGAAGCCTTTGTCCTTGCCGGCGGCACCGATCTACTGGTTCGAATGAAGACCGGTCTGATCGAGCCTGATCTGATTGTTGATATCAAACGTATCCCGGTCATGCGGACCATCGAGGTCAACGATGACGGATTCAGAATCGGGGCTGGTGTGTCCGGTGCTGAACTGGGTGAAAACGAGGCACTGGTTCAAGCCTGGCCCGGTGTGGTAGAAGCTACCAACCTGATTGGCTCGGACCAGATCCAGGGTCGTTGCACCATGGTCGGAAATCTGTGTAATGCATCACCTGCAGCAGACAGTGTACCGGCCATGATTGCAGCCAATGCCAGGGCAGTTGTTGTTGGCGGGAGCGGTCAGCGAATTATTCCGGTGGAGGATGTCGTTACCGGTCCGGGACAGACCAGCCTTGCCAAAGGAGAAGTAATCGAGGCTATTTTACTGCCATCTCGCCCTGCCGAATCCGGAGATGCCTATCTGAGGTTCATTCCGCGTACGGAAATGGACATTGCCGTGGTCAGCGCAGGTGTAAGCCTTACTCTTGAACAAGGGGTAATCAAATCTGCAAGAGTCGCTTTAGGCGCCGTGGCGCCAACGATAGTACTGGTACCGGATGCGGCTACGGCCATTATTGGTACCCGGCTGGAAGATGACGCCCTGTTGAATCTGGCTTCAGCATGCTCTGCCGCGTGCAATCCCATTGACGATAAACGTGGCACAATAGAATATCGAACCAAAGTTGCGGGCGTCCTTGGCAGACGTGCCGCGAAAATCGCATATCAACGCGCAGGAGGTGCCTGATGGCCGGTGTACATGTATCTACAAATGTTAACGGCGACGCCGTGGAGTTTGTCTGTCCCCAGAATGAAACTTTGCTCGATTCATTACGGGATCGGGTAGGTCTTACCGGCGTCAAGGAAGGATGCGGCACCGGTGACTGCGGGGCTTGCAGTATTACGCTGGATGGACGCCTGGTATGCTCATGCCTGGTGCTGGGCGCCGAAGCCAACGGACGTGAAATCGGTACTGTAGAAGGTCTGGCAGAAGGCGCCAGACTGCATCCATTGCAAGAGAAATTTATCGAGCATGCTGCCCTGCAGTGCGGTATCTGTACTCCAGGTTTTCTGGTTGCAGCCAAGGCGCTGCTGGATCGTATCCCTGATCCTTCGGAAGAAGAGATCCGCTATGCGCTGGCTGGTAATCTTTGCCGTTGCACCGGTTATGACAAGATTGTCCGTGCAGTTCAGGCTGCCGCTGAAGAAATGAGGTAAGTAGAGATGTCCCGGCACTGTATGCCAAAGAGACACTTTACAGATAAAGTTTTATCAAGATCAAAACATTATTAACAGGAATCTGACATGGAACACGATACGAGTTATACAGATCAGAAATTTAATTTGGTAGGGACCCGGGTGAATCGTCCGGATGGTGTCGACAAGGTGACCGGCAGAGCCAGATACGGGGCTGATGCCTCGGCGCCAGGGCAACTCGTTGGGCTTATTCTGCGTTCACCTCATGCGCACGCCAGGATTAACAGTATAGATACATCCAGGGCCGAGAAGCTCAATGGCGTCAAGGCGGTAGTCACCAGTGAGGATTTACCGGATCTGACTGGCGGCGACCGCGGTATGCTCGACATTCTTGAAAACTGCATGGCCCGGGGACGGGCACTGTACGATGGTCATGCGGTAGCGGCAGTCGCAGCCATCGACGCACAAACCGCCAGAGAGGCACTGAAACTCATTGATGTCGACTATCAGATTTTACCCCATGTCACCGATGTCGACGAAGCAATGAAACCCGATGCCCCTGTTGTCCAGGACTATGTCATTACCAGCGGGATACGACCAAAACCCACCACTCCTTCCAATATTTCCAAGGTGTCCGAATTCGGTCACGGTGATATCGACGCCGGCTTCGCCGAAGCAGATGTCATTATTGAGAAGAGCTACAAAACCGAACAGACTCACCAGGGTTATATTGAACCCCATGCATGCCTGGCCAGCGTTTCACCCGACGGCACTGGCGAATTGTGGGTTACCACCCAGGGCCACTTCTTCTATCGCAATACCTGTGCGGCGTTGCTGGGTATGGATGTTGCGAAGCTCAAAGTAACATCATCCGAAATAGGCGGGGGATTTGGTGGTAAGACCCATGTCTGGATGGAACCTGTTGCACTGGTTCTGTCCCGAAAGGCCAACCGCCCTGTCAAAGTGGTGATGACTCGAGAAGAGGTATTTCGCGCAACCGGACCCACCTCCTCCACTTCCGTTGATGTCAAAATCGGCGCCAGGAATGATGGCAGGATTACCGCTGCCTCTGCGGTTCTGCGCTACCAGAACGGCGCTTTCTCCGGAACCTGGGGCATGCTTGGCGCCATGACATCCTTTGCCTGTTACGACCTGGAGAACGTGAAGTCTGTGGGATACGATGTGCTCTGTAATCGACCCAAGGTTGCAGCCTATCGCGCTCCTTCGGCGCCGATGGCTGCCTTTGGTGTAGAGAGCACCATGGATCTGGTGGCTAAAGAACTCGATATGGATCCCATAGAATTCCGGATTATCAACGCTGCAAAACAGGGTACACGCGCCTCCTACGGACCAACCTATGGTCCCATCGGTATCGGACCGACCCTGGAAGCCGCCAGGAATCATCCCCACATGCAGGCTGAGCTGGGTAAAAACCAGGGCCGGGGCATGGCCTGTGGTTTCTGGTTCAACTTTGGCGGTCAGACCTGTACTGACATCAATATCGGTATTGACGGTACAGTGACATTGACGCTGGGGACAGTGGATGTCGGTGGTTCCCGCGCCTCATTGTCATTGATCGCGGCGGAGGAACTCGGCATTCCTTATGATCAGGTAAAGGCCAGTGTAGCAGACACCGCATCACTGGGGCATAACGACACGACTGAAGGCAGCCGTGGCACATTCTCCTCCGGCATGGCGACTATTTTCGCGGCGCGTAACACCATTGAAGTGCTTTGCGAGCGAGCTGCGAAAATGTGGGATATTCCGGTAGAAGATGTTGAGTGGAAGGAAGGCCAGGCCGTGGCAATCGGTACGGAACACAGCAATCTGCCCCCTCTCTCACTGAAGGAAATTGCCGCCCGTTCACCTAATACCGGAGGTCCTATCGCCGGACACAACGAAGTGGTTGCTGACGGCGCCGGGGTATCGTTTGCCAGTCATCTCTGTGACGTCGAGGTAGACCCGGAGACCGGTTCAACCAGGGTGATCCGCTATACGGTCATTCAGGATGCCGGTAAGGCAATTCATCCGGACTATGTTGAGGGTCAATTCCAGGGTGGTGCAGCCCAGGGTATAGGCTGGGCGCTTAACGAAGAATACATTTATGGAGAAGACGGTCGCCTGCAGAATGCAGGTTTTCTCGACTACCGTATTCCCGTGTGCTCGGATCTGCCGTTTATCGACACCCAGATTCTTGAGATCCCGAATCCGAATCATCCATACGGGGTTAGAGGGGTTGGTGAGACATCGATTGTGCCACCTTTGGCGGCCATTGGTAACGCTGTTTCGAATGCTGCGGGTGTACGGATGAATCACGTACCGATGTCTCCACCGAGAATCCTAAAAGCTATTGAGGAAGTGAACGGCGTTTAGCGCCGCGATTCCCTGCCATGAAAGTCGGCCTCACGGGAGTGCTCAGGTCTGCTGCCGATGGGGCTGACATGGTTGAGATAGAAGCAGACACCATACGTGATCTGTTGACCAGAATTGTCGAGCGATATCCTGATATGAATCAGAGCCTGGATGCGGGTATAGCCGTTTCCATTGACGGCGAGATTTATCGGGATAACTGGGGTATGGAAATCCCGGCGGATGCCGAAGTCTTTCTCCTGCCGAGAATCCAGGGTGGTTGATTAACCCGTTTTATTCACTGCCCGCAGCAGAATCAGAAGAAATAAAACAGCACATAGCAACCCAGCAGTAATATCACCCACAGTGCCATACGGCTGGTCTGTGAAGTCTGCGGAGGCGTGTAGCTGTCGGTTGCAAATGCAGTCATCCATTGCAGAATCCTGACCATAAGCTGCAACGCTTCAGAGATCAGATGCTGTATGAAATCCCTTGTCCTGTTCCATATTACCGGTCCGGCTCGTCGGTAAAACCATTCAGCATCCAGATTAACGGATCGAAGTTCCGGGGGATAAATTCCACTGAGTTGGAGCCAGACAAATGCCAGGGCAGAGAAAAACAGAATCTGTATCTGGGCAATCACATGTGTTGCATCAAATGGCCAGTAACCTGTGTCATGTGGCAGCAACTGATACAGATACCCGGGGAAGCAACCGATGCCGATACACAAAGCGGCGGCTATACCCATGGCAATCAGCATATTGCGTGGAGGTTCGGATGTTCTGATACCGGCGTCATGTGCAAAAAACGCAAAGTAGGGAATTTTTATGCCTGCGTGATGAAAGACCCCGGCAGAGGCAAACAGCAGAACCAGCCAGACACCGGAATATCCTTCCATCAAAGCTGCACTCATTACCATGGATTTGCTGACGAATCCGGAAAACAGGGGAAAAGCGGATATTGACGCAGCGCCGATGATGCATAACGTTGTGGTTATCGGCATGGACTTGTACAACCCTCCCAGGTCGGAACCATTCATGCGGCCGGTCATGTGCAATACGGCCCCCATGGACATGAACAGCAGACCCTTGAAAATGACATCATTGAAGGCATGCGCCACTGCGCCATTGACCGCAAGTTCCGTACCGATACCGATACCACATACCATGAAGCCCAACTGATTGATCATGCTGTAACCAAGTACTCGCCGCAGGTCGTTTTCGATCACCGCATAGAAAATCGGAAATGCGGTCATCACCATGCCGATGTAGACCAGTTCTTCTGTGCCTGGAAATCCTCTGGCCAGTGCGTAGATGGCGACTTTTGTGGTAAAGGCGCTAAGGAAGACCGTACCCGTCGGTGTTGCCTCCGGGTATGCATCGGTCAACCAGTTGTGCATCAGGGGGAAGGCGGACTTTACACCCAATGCCAGCAATATGAGTAATCCGGCAGTTGAATTGGCGCCAATGTAGCCGAATGCAGAATCACCGCCCTGGTCGCCAATCAACAGTACACAGCCCACCAGCAGTAACATGCCTGAGGTGACCTGGACGATGAGATAGCGCATCCCCGCATGGTAGGCACGACTGGTGCCGCGCGCCCAGATCAGGACAACTGAACTGATAGCTGCCAGTTCCCAGAAGATGAACAGGCTGATCAGATCACCGGACATTACTGCACCGAGAGCACTGCCGGCATAGATGAAGACGGCAATCTGCTGCGTACGATCCCGGATATGCAAAGCATAGACACCGCCGATGAAGGCGGCGATATGAAACAGATAACCGAACAACCGGCTCAATTCATCGAGACGATACAATTCTCCCTGATAGGAGAACATCTGGTAAGCATAATAGTCACCCAGGTCCGTATTGAACAACAGCAGACCACCAATGAGTGGCACTAACACCGTGAGCGTTGTACGGACAATGGCCGGGCTGACCGCAGCCAGAACGGCAGCGGCAAAGAAAATCAGGAACGGCGGCAGCGGAGAAGAAAGTGCTTCAATCATCTTCATGCCGCCGATAATAATCTTCTGCGCGCATGATCAACTTGCGCAGCCAGGTTGCCGCGATAACCAGAATGACACAGGCAATGAAGCCATAAACGGCATAAAAGCCCCACCAGCCGTCAAAATCGCTTTCTCCATGACGCAATCCGGTAAGGTCCAGCAACACCAGAAGAGCACAGATGATGTAAAAAATAACGAGACCTCGACGGACTTTTGGTCCGGGCTGTGGCCTGTGCTTGTTCACAGATTTAATCCCTCATTCAGAAAAGCCACCAGTGCCGGCGCCTGGAAGAACAGCACAATACAGCCAATTACGGTAATACAGATAGCCAGCAGACAGGCAAAGGGAGCTTCCTCCAGGGTGTCGTTGCCTCTTTGGGGTCCATTCATGAAACCGCGTATTGGAATGGGCAGCAAATACGCGATGTTCAACAGGGTACTGATGACCAGTACGGCGATAATGCTCCAGTAACCTCTGTCCAGAGTGCCGAGTATGAGATACCACTTGCTCCACATGGCGCCGAGTGGTGGCAGCCCGATAATGGCAAGGGCGCCTATCAGAAAAGCGCCCATCGTAATGGGCATTTTTTTACCCAGCCCCCGCATTTGGGAGATTTCGGTCTGGTGTGAGGCTACCAGGATGGCTCCTGCGCAGAAAAACAGTGTGATCTTGGCAAAGCTGTGCATCACCATGTGCATTGTTCCGGCAATGATGCCATGGACATTTGCCAGCAATGCCCCCAGTACAACATAGGAAAGCTGACTGATGGTTGAGTATGCCAGTCTTGCCTTGAGATTATCTTTGCGTAAGGCAATGAGTGACGCCAGCACGATGGTAACAGCCGCCACTGGCAGGAGATAAACACTGGCGCCGGATTCGCTCAGAGTATCGAGACCAAACAGGTAGACTGTACCCTTGAGGATCGTGAAGACGCCTGCCTTGACAACAGCCACGGCATGCAGCAAAGCGCTGACCGGCGTCGGTGCTACCATGGCCGCGGGTAACCACCGGTGAAATGGCATTAATGCAGCCTTGCCAACTCCAAATATGAACAGAGTGTAGACAATTGCCAGAATGGCCGCCGGGACATTTTTATTGAAGACGCCACCGGATTGAAAATCGAGTGTACCTGTCAAATGCCAGATGGAACCTGTCGCCAGCAGCAGGAACACCATGGAAGTCCCAACCAGTATACCCAGGTAGATTCTCCCGCTGCGGCGTGCTTCTTCTGTCTGACTGTGAGTGACCAAAGGCCAGGTAGACAACGTCAGGATTTCGTAAAATACAAACAGGGTCAGCAGGTTGGCTGAGAATGCAACACCCATGACCGCGGCAATCGCAATGGCAAACCAGGCGTAAAATCGGGTCTGGTTCTGTTCATGATGGGCGCGCATGTAACCGATGGAATAGATGGATGTAATGATCCACAGAAAACTCGCCAGGACGGCAAAGACATATCCCAGGGGTTCCACATGGAAGGCCAGCGTAAAAGCGGGCGCCAGTTCAGCCAGCACGATTGTTTCCACGTTGCCGGGAAGTTGGATGACCAGCAGAAACAGGGTGCCTGCGGTCAGCAGTGTCATGGTTTCGCGCAGGTTCTGCCAGCGTCCGGTGATAACCACCAGAGCAGCGCCTGCGACCGGCAACAGCAAAGCAATCAGCATGAGTGTCGTCGCTGTACTCATGGGGAATTACCGATCAGGGCCAGGGCGGCGCGCTCAGCAATACCCACTGTCATACCGGTATCAATACCCGCCCAGACAACCAGGATGACCATCAGCCAGGTCGGGATGAGCATTGCAAGCGGTGCTTCTGTCAGTGAAGTGTCCTGCTCGGCATCGTTGAAATACAGGGTTTCAACAATTCGCCACACATACACAACAGCAATCAATGATGCGAGTACTATTGCTACTACAACAACCCAGTCGCCATTCTCGATGGCAGCGATGACCAGATACCACTTGCTGACAAATCCGGCGGTCAGTGGTACACCGATCAAGCCACATCCGCCAACGACAATGGCGCCCATGGTCCAGGGCATCGCCCGCCCGGCGCCTTTGAGGTCTGCGAACCGTGTGCTCCCAATGCGCAGAAACAAACCGCCGATGGCCATGAACAGTCCGCCTTTGATGAGCGCATGATTGAACATGTGCACCAGGGTGGCGGTGAGACCGGAAGTGTTCACCAGAGCAATGCCAAGGGTCATGTAGCCGATCTGTGCAAGGCTGGAATAAGCCAGCATCCTTTTTACGTCTTCCTGAAAAACGGCGATGATCGATGCAACAAAGATCGCAAGGATGGATAAAGGTAGCAGGATGACATCCAGACGCAGGTCTGTGAATACAAAATCAACACCAAATACGGTAAAGAAAAAGCGCAGCAGAACATATAGTGCAACCTTGGTTGACGTTCCCGCAAGAAATGCGGATACAGCCGAAGGGGCGAAAGTATAGGCGTCAGGTAACCACTGATGCAGGGGCAAAAGAGCAATCTTGAGACTCAGACCCACGGTGAGGAATGCAAATGCTGCGCGCACAGTAGTTGTGTCCCTCAATGGAGGCAGCCGTTCAGCCAGATCAGCCATGTTGAGGGTGCCGGTCATCATGTAAAGCATGCCGATGGCGATCAGAATGAAAGTGGCGCCAATGGTCCCCATCACCAGATAGTGGAAACTTGAGGTGAGGGCCCGGCGGTCCCGGCCCATTGCAATCATGGTATAGGAAGACAGTGAGGAAATTTCGAGGAAAACGAATACATTGAAAGCATCGCCGGTGGCGATGATACCCAGGATACCCGTCAGGCACAGCAGGTACATGCAGTAGAATAGGTTGATTTGATCCCGTCGGATTTCATTCTCGACACTCTGCTTTGCCCAGAGGATAACCAGACTGGCGATCAGGCCTGTCAGCAGCAGAATAAAACAACCGGTCAGATCAATTAGCAGGGCGATACCCCAGGGAGCTTCCCATCCGCCAAGGGCGTATTCAAGAGGGCCGTTGTTGAGAACCCGGGTCAACAGTAACACTGCGCAGGCAAATGCCCACAGGCTGCCGACAAGTGCAATGACCCATGCCAGACGGGAATTGCGCAGCAAGAGACATAGAGGCGCCAGTACTAATGGTATGGCAACCTGCAGGATGGGCAGATGTTCCAGAATCAACTTTCTCCGCTCTGGCGATGAATCAAATCGTCATCAATGGTGCCATAGGCTTCGTGAATGCGAACTATCAAAGCCAGTGCCAGCGCCATTGTAGCTACGCCAACGACGATGGCGGTAAGGATCAGTGCATGTGGCAGTGGGTTCGCATAACTTGTAATTGATTCGGAGAGAATCGGTGCACTCGCCTGCCGGACTGCACCCGCCGATATGAAGAGAATGAAGACCGAAGTCTGGAAAATGTTGAGGCCGATCACCTTCCGAATGAGATTTGCACGGGCAAATACCAGGTAAAGACCCGTCATCATCAGAAAAATGACGACCCAGTAGTTGTAGTGCAATATCCAGTTCATTTGTTCCGCCGTCCGGCAAATGCATAAAACAGCGTTATCAACACAGCGGCAACGGTTATGCCAATGCCCAGTTCAATCAGCAAAATGCCCAGATGTTGCCCGGCTAACGGCGTTTTGGCCAGCACGCTGTAATTGAGAAATTCCCCGTCCAGGAACATCGAGATTAATCCTGTACCTGCAAACAGTAACAAACCGAGGGCCATGCATACGTACAGGATATTATCTGGAATGGATTTCCGGGTTTTCTCCAGGCCATGAATCAAGGCATAAAGGATGATGCCTACGGCAAAAATGACCCCGGCCTGGAATCCCCCTCCAGGTCCGAAATCTCCATGGAACTGGACATACAACCCAAACAGCAGTATGGCCGGTACCAAAAGGTCAGAAACTTCACTGACGACTGGATTACGTCGCATGTCAACTCCGGTCTTTTCGGCGGTGGCCGAGTAGCATTATGACGCCCACACCCGCTGTAAAGATTACCGTCACTTCACCCAGCGTGTCGTAACCGCGGTAACTTGCCAGCACAGAAGTGACGATATTGGGTGGACCCACTTCGGCGCCGGATTTCTCGATGTAGCGGGGAGCCACATGCTGGTGAGCAGGCGCATACGGGTCACCAAAAGCCGGCATGTCACGGGTCGCATAAATCAATGCTGCACCTGTTAACACAACGACAGCCAGAGGCAGTATGCGTAACCGGTGAGGTTCCTTACTCTCCGGGGATTCCCTGGTCAGCGCCAGCGTCCCCAGCAACATGACCGTGATGATTCCAGCACCCACTGCAGCTTCCGTAAAAGCAACATCCACGGCGTCCATAAGCACAAACAGTGATGCACACAGAAGACTGTAAATACCCGTCAGCATGGCTGCCGCAAACAGGCTGTGCAGACGTACCAGTGCAATTGCTGTTACCGCCAGCAAGGTCAGCAGGAAGATGTCAATCAGATGTTCGATGGGGAACTATCCTCGTCAAGTGGTGGCGTGTAACCATCATGAAGCGCCGCTCGTGCAAGAGCATGAGTGGCGGTAGGGCCGGTGATCATGATGAAGACCAGGATAAGACCGAGTTTCACGGTCACCAGGGTAAATCCGCCCTGCAGCATCAAGCCTGTCAACATGGCGCCCACGCCCATTGTATCCAGTATACCAACGGCGTGAATGCGGCTGAAGTAGTCCGGCAACCGCAGTACACCAAGGGCGCCGATCAGGCAGAAAATACTGCCGGTCAACAGCAACGCCCAGCTTAACAGATCAGCGATTATCACGGGTTTCTCCGGGATGACCAAGGCCGCCATAACGAAAGAACGCGAGCACAGCCAGAGTGCCCACGAAATTGATCAGAGCATACATCAGGGCAATGTCCAGAAATTCCGGTCGATCCGTCAAAAATCCCAGCAACGCGATAAGCAGCACCGTTGCCGTCCCGAAACCGTTGATCGCAAGAATCCGGTCATACAGCGTAGGGCCCAGAAATGCCCGGGACAGCAGGAGCGCCATGACCACCAGAATGGCGATTGTAGCTGCAGCGTACATCATGGCCTGCCCTCGATTCCGGCCACCCGCTGGTTCATTTCATCACCCAGTAAATCATCTGCACATCTCCTGGTCAGTACATGGACAGAGAGATCATCAGCTTCGGCATCCAGGGTGACGGTACCCGGTGTCAGCGTGATGGAGTTTGCATAAACCGCAACACCCAGTGTGGTACGTTGTTTGACTTTCGAATGGACAACACGGCGATGTAATTCTGGTCTGCGGGATAGAACAATACGGGCAATCCTGAAGTTTGAAGAGATGATTTCCTGCACTAACCAGATGAGATAGGCAACCAGGCGAATCAGCGATATCCGACGTGTCTCCTCCGGCAGCAGTTCAAGTCGTACCGATAACCAGAGTACAAACAGGCAGGAGATAGCGCCCAGCGACAGTTGCAATATGGTGAAATACCCCGATAGCGCGATCCACAGGAGGGCAAGAACCACTATCGCGGTAACGATCCCGAGTCGATTGCTCTTCAAGTATGAATCCTCGTTAAATACGCCGTCTCAACACGAAATTACGGAAGCAGTTCCCAGCAACTGAAAATCCTTGAAAAAAGCCGATTCTCCTGCTTGCAGTCATGAACCACTTTGTTCCATACCAGGGTCACAGAACCAGATTCCTGATTAAACTGATCAAAGGCGCCGGATAGACACCGAACAGTAACAGTGTCCCTGAAAGCGTTAGCATAACCCATCCTGCAGTGACTGGAATATGAATTTCTCCAGACGTTTCGATTCGTTGGGTCATGGTGAAAATAATCCGTAGATAATAGAAAAGTCCGATGCCGCTTCCCAGAATTACAACGGCAATTAATAGCCACAGAGTCATCGATACGCCACTGGCGAAAATATAGAATTTACCGATAAATCCGATGGTCAGTGGTATGCCGGCAAGTGACAGCAGCATCAGTGTAAACGCCAGAGCCAGAACTGGTCGCCGCCAGAATAGTCCCTGGTAATCAGATAGATTACTGATGTCCTTGTCAGGAGAAGAGATGGAAAGGATAGTCACGATGCCAAATGCGCCTGTAGTCGTGACGAAGTAGGCAAACAGGAAGTAACCGGCTGCTTCAGTGGCAAGGTCTCTGCCTCCACTCAAACCGGCTGCGATAAATGCCACCATAAGATATCCAAGGTGAGCAATCGAAGAGTAAGCCAGAATTCGTTTGACGCTGTCCTGTCGCAACGCCAGCAGGTTACCGACGAGTATGGAGGCAATGGCGACCAGGACCAATCCTGACATGACGGTTTCCAGTAAATACAGCCCGCTGTCGGCAAAAAATCGTAGCAAAACAGCAAAAATGGCGCCTTTGGATACCGTGGCAATAAAAGCAGTAGCCGGCGCCGGGGCTCCTTCATAAACATCTGGTGTCCACATGTGAAAAGGCACTACGGACAACTTGAACAGGATACCCGCCAAAACCAGTGCCGTGCCGCCGGCCAGATACAGTCCTCCTGATTCAATACCGGGTTCAAAGTTCAGTGTGCCGTTTGCCGCATAGAGTAAAGCTGTGCCAAACAGGATAAACGCGGATGATACACCGGAAAGGATCAGATACTTGAGGGCAGCTTCCAGAGTCAGAACACCTTTTATGGGATAACTCATCATCGTGTACAGTGAGACACCCAGTAATTCCAGCCCAAGTATGAAGGAAGCAAAGTGAGTACTGCTGACCAGAACAAGTGCGCCCAGGGTTGCCAACAGAAGCAACAGAAAAAACTCGTCCTGGTTTTCTCCCCGGTCTTTGAAATAGTCATATCCCATCATCGTGACCGCAAGTGCTGCGACGATGATCAATCCGGAAAAGAATACCGAGTAGCCATCAACACTGAGCAATGGCGTTACGGCAACAGGCATCATCGGCAACACTGGATTGAACGCCAGCAGGGTCAACAGAAGTCCGACACACGAGATGATGACTGTCACTTTGAGATTTCTGGCGAATGCGATCACCATCATCTGAATCAGAATGACACTGGTCAGGGTCAGAAGGGGTCCGATTGCGCTTAATTCATGGAGGCTCATTGTAGTGCCCCCACCCAGGGCTGACCTGTATTTGTCAGGGAATAGAGGCTGGACAGCGCAGGCTCTACCATGTCAAAGACCGGTTGTGGATAAATTCCGAGTATCAACAGACCCACCATCACCAGTCCCAGCACGGAGACATCCCGGGCGCCAAAATCCTGAACATCCAGAGATGGCGCCGGTTCACCCTGAAAGGCCTTCTGCATCGCCTCCAGAGAATATATTGCCGCGGTTATGAGTCCCACCGCCGCCAATATGGTGATCGGCATATTGACCTCGAATGTCCCCAGCAGCACCAGGAATTCACCTACGAAATTACCCAGACCGGGCATCCCCAGAGAGGCCACGATAAAGAACATGGCAATGGCGCCCATGCGTGGCATTTTGACCCACAAACCGCCCATCTCGGACATGGCGCGTGTATGCAGTCGATGCTGCAAGGCGCCGGCAATCATGAACAATGCGGCCGTTGACAATCCATGAGCCACCATCTGCATGACGGCGCCCTGCAGGGTCAATTCACGCCACGCATAAACGCCGATCAGTACAAATCCCATATGACTGACACTGGAGTAAGCGACAAGGCGTTTGAAATCATCCTGTGCAAAGGCCAGCACGGCGCCGTAAACGACGCCGACAGCTCCCAGCAGCATTGCCGGTTGTGAAATATCCAGAGAGGCTTCCGGGAACAGTGGTACTGTGAAACGGATCAGTCCGTAAGCGCCTGTCTTGAGCAGAATTCCTGCAAGCAGAACACTTGCCGCCGTAGGCGCCTGGGTGTGGGCATCCGGAAGCCACGTATGGAAGGGGAATCCCGGGAGTTTGACGACAAAGGCAATGAAGAACCCGAGCATCAAATACCAGGCCACCGTGGAGTCAATCGGTATTCCAACAAGATCGAAATAGCTGAAACTGAAGCCTCCCAGTGGACCTGCTGCCGCGAAAACCAATCCCAGAATAGAGACCAGCATCAGCAGACCGCTGATTTGTGTGAACAGGAAGAACTTCATTGCGGCGTAGGCTTTCCTCTCGTGACCCCAGATAGCGATCAGAAAGTACATGGGAATCAGCATGACTTCCCAGAAGAAGAAAAACAGAAACAGGTCCAGAGCTACAAAAACGCCGACAACCCCGGCCAGTGTCCACAGAAGATTGAATTGGAAGAAACCCGGGCGATAATCAATCTCATCCCAGGAAGAGACCAGTGCAACAAGCCCCAGGAAAATGGTCAGCGCCACCATGATCAATGACAGACCATCCAGAGCAAACAGAAAACTGATACCGAACCGTGGAATCCACGGTTGGTTGATCACCAGCAGCCAGTCGGTACTGCTGCCCGCCAGCAACATTTGTTCAGCAGGCAACTGGAATAGAAAGGCTGTGAGTATCCCGCACAGCACGATGGTGAACAGGGATATCCATGCCGGCCAGTCCGGATTCCAGGCTTCGCTCCGCCAGGCGATGAGTCCACCCAGAAACAGAATCAGTAAAATGGCAACTATCAGCATTACTGAATCCTCAAAATAATGGCAACCAGCAGTACTAAACCGATACCCATGACAGCGGCATACCAGCGCAGTCGGCCGGTCTGGGTATAGGCGACACAGTAATGTGCAATATTGGCGAGGTCTGAAGCACCTTCATAGATCATGTCGACAGCATCGGATTGATTCACGCGGGCGATAGTCTTATAGGGAACAACGAAAAGACGGTGATACAGCCAGTCCATTGCCCAATGGCTGAATAGAAAAGCACGAATCGACCTGCCGGGTTTTGAATCAAGCAGAGCAGACAGGTCAATACTGCGGCGCAGGAACAGAAAGTAGGCCAGGATGACGCCAATGACAGGTATCAACGGCGTTACGATGGCAATGACCCGGTTATGTGATTCAGCTGAACTCTCCGGGAAGACCTGATCCACGGGGATATGGAACACTCCTCCGATAATGGAGAATATACAAAGGATAATCAGCGGCACGGACATTCTGGACCCGGCCGGTTCCGAGGGCGCCGTGTTGATGTTGCCAAAAAACACCACAAAGACCAGACGGAAACTGTAAATCGCCGTCAACAGAGCGCCCAGTAATCCACCAGCCCAGAACCAGGGATTGACGTCCCAGGCAGATAACAGAATGGCGTCCTTGCTGAAAAAACCGGAAGTTGGGGGTAATGCGGCCAGTGCGGCGCTACCGATGATAAAACTCCAGAAGGCAACAGGCAGTTTTTGTCTTAATCCACCCATCTTGAAGATATTATGCTCATGGTGCAGGCTGTAAATCACCGCCCCCGCGGCCAGGAACAATAATGCCTTGAAGAAGGCATGGGTCATCAGGTGGAAGATGGCAAAGGAAAATGCGCCAACGCCCAGAGCCAGGAACATATAGCCGATTTGACTGATGGTTGAATATGCCAGAATCCGTTTGATATCGGTCTGGGTCAACGCGGTGAATGCGGCTACCAGCGATGTGGCCAGTCCCACGATGGCGACCGTGGTCATGGCAAAATCCGACAACAGATAGAGATCATGAAGTCTGGCAACCAGGTAGACACCGGCGGTAACCATTGTCGCCGCATGGATCAGGGCGCTCACGGGCGTTGGGCCGGCCATGGCGTCCGGGAGCCAGGTCTGCAACGGCAGTTGCGCTGATTTGCCGACGGCGCCGCCTAACAGCAACAAGGCTGCTACGGTGACGACAGTATCACCGTTTGGCCATAGCGCCTGCGCACCCGTAACCATTGGCTGAATATCCAGAGTGCCCAGATGCATGAATAACAGAAAAAGCCCCAGGGCCATGGCGGTATCACCAATCCGGGTGACGATAAAAGCCTTTCTCGCCGCCGCACCGTTCGCCGGGTCTCTATACCAGAAGCCAACCAGCAGGTAGCTGCACAGTCCAACACCTTCCCATCCAAGATAGAGCAGTAGCAGATTGTCAGCCAGCACCAGTATCAGCATGGCGCCCACAAATAGATTCATATAGGCAAAAAACCGGCTGTAATCGACATCATCTTCCATGAACAGGGAAGAATAAACATGGATCAGGAAACCAACGCCGGTAATCACACACAGCATGGTGAGTGACAGACCATCCAGGTAAAAACTGACCTGCGGATTGAAACCACCCACATTGATCCACGAAAAGATCGACTGGGTAAAGGGAGTACCGTTCCAGGTGAACAGCAAGACACCGACCAACAGGGCCGAGAGACCCACGGAACCGACTCCGGATATTGCGACTTGGATTTTTTGCAGATGGCCACCAGTGACAAACAGAATGACAAAACTGACCAGAGGAAAGAGGGGAATTAACCAGAGAAGATCCGTCATCACCTAGCCTTTTAAACTGTTTGCCTGGTCGATATCAATAGACCGGAATCGTCTGTGGACCTGCAGCAACAGTCCAAGGCCAACGGCCACTTCGGCTGCGGCGATGGTCAGAATCAGCATGAACATAATCTGCCCGTCCGCTTCATTCCAGCGGGCTCCCACAGCAATAAATGCCAGACCGCATGCGTTCAGCATGACTTCTATGGACATCAGGATAAAGATGATATTGCGTCTGACGATAACGCCGGTCAGACCGATACAGAACAGCACTGCCGCCAGTGCCAGACTTTGCTCCAGGGGGATGCTGATTGCTTCCACTATTGGGTTCCCCTGCTTTCTGCCAGGTACCGTCGGCCCAGGTGATATGCTCCCACCAATCCTGCCAACAACAGCATGGAGGCAATTTCGACCGCGAGTACATAAGGTCCGAACAGCTTTTCGCCAACCTGCCCTGGATCGATGACATTTCCGGAATGGTTTGCGGTGTCCGTAGAGAGCACATATATGATTTCAAAAAACAGTATGAGCGTGAGCAATGAAGGCAGAGCCCACATCCGGGGTTTTTGCCATACCATTTCCTGCTCGATGCCCGTGGCGCCCAGATTCAGCATCATCACCACAAATACAAATAAAACCATGATGGCGCCGGCGTAAATGACGACTTCCAGCACAGCGGCAAATGGCGCTCCCAGCAGGTAGAAAATAATCGCTGACGACAACAGCGAAATAATCAGGTAGATCAGGGCATGGGTTGCATTATATCGGGTGAGCGCCAGGATAGTTGAGACCACTGCTATCGTCGCCGCAAGATAGAACAGGAATTGCTCGAGTGTCATGGCAGAAGACTCCGTATATCCACCGGCGGAGACTCATTCTCGGCTTCACCCTTCGCCTTGCCGCCAATGGCTTTTCCGGCAACACGATAAAAGTTGTAACCGGGATATTTTCCGGGGCCATCAATGAGCAGATGTTCTTTTTCGTACACCATATTCTGGCGATCGTATTCGCACATTTCAAAATCCGGTGTTAACTGGATGGAATAGGTCGGACAGGCTTCCTCACAGAATCCGCACATGATGCATCTGGAGAAGTTGATCCGGAAAAACTCCGGATACCAGCGACCGTCTTCGTCCTCGGTTTTTTGCAGGGCAATACAATCGACAGGGCACGCTACGGCACAGAGATTACAGGCAACGCATCGCTCAACCCCGTCCGGGTCCCGGGTCAAAACGATTCGCCCGCGATATCTGGGCGCCAGATACGGTTTTTCTTCCGGGTACTGTACGGTTTCGTAACCGCTGAAGGTATGCAGCAGGATTTGCCACAAGGTCCTAAACTGACTGATGATCGCACTGAACATTGATTTCAAGCCTCCATCATGAGAATAACGGCGCCGGTGACCATAAGATTGACCAGCGTCAGGGGCAGCATGACTTTCCAGCCCAGGGACATCAGTTGATCATACCTGGGCCTTGGAATGGCGGCGCGTAACAGAATGAAGAAACACACCAGGGTAAAACTTTTCAAACCGAACCAGATGATGGGAGGAAGAAAGTCCGGTCCAAGCCAACCACCCAGGAAGATGGTGGTAATCATGGCTGAGATGAGGATAACACCCAGATATTCACCCAGCATGAACATGCCGAATTTCATACCGGAATATTCGGTGTGAAACCCGGCAACCAGTTCGTGTTCCGCTTCCGGCAGATCAAAGGGCAGACGATGACTCTCGGCGATACCCGCCACGACAAAAACGAAAAATCCCAGAAACTGGCTTATTATGAACCAGCCATTTTCCTGAGCATTGACAATGTCCACGAGGCTGAAAGAGCCTGACATCATGACGACCCCCATTAACGAGAGTCCCATGAAAACTTCGTAACTGACCATCTGGGCTGCAGACCTGAGACCACCGAGTAACGCATATTTGTTGTTTGAGGCAAGTCCGCCCAGCAGTACGCTGTAGACTGCCAGTGATGTCATACCCAGAAAGAACAGCAGGGCGATGTTCAGGTCGGCTATGTGGATTCCAGGTGCATAGGGTACCACCGTGAAGCCCAGAAGCATCGCAATCATGACGGCAGTCGGCGCAAAGATGAATACGATGCGATCCGAGAAAGGCGGAACCCAGTCTTCCTTGGCAAAGAGTTTTATGACATCCGCTATGGCAAGACCGGCGCCGAAGGGACCTACACGATTGGGACCTGGCCGGTCCTGCCATAATCCAAGCAGCCGGCGTTCAAACCAGACCAGAACCGCGGCTGCGCCAATGACGCCAAACAGCGTACCGAATATCACTATGCCAGTTAACCAGATTGGTTGGCTCATCGTGACATCCTGTCGCTGCCTATAAGATTGGCCGTGGCGGGTGCAGTCCAGTCCTGGTCGCGCGTCAGGTCCGCAGTCGTGAGGAACAGAGGGGCCGAGTCCCCATTGAACAGACATACGGCACAATCATCGGCCACATTGTGGTCGATGGCTACCTGAAAGGTGATGTGGTGATTACCGGATTGGCATTTCAGACCGTCGCCCTGACCGACATCAAGATTTGAGGCGGTTTCTGCATTGAGTATTGCAAAGGGAGCAGGTGCAGCATCACGAATTGCGGAACTCCGGCTGCTCATTTCATCGCTGCTAAAAATGTGATGCGCCGGAACAAGATCCAATGCCTTACCCGATGTACTGGCTGGTAAAAAGGGTTCCAATGGAGTGTCCACTGAAAACAGCAGCTTCCCGGGATCACCACTACTCAGGTGACCACCAATTTCATCCTGGAATTTGCTGATGGACTGGTTTGAATTCCAGCCGGGCGCCCAGGTGTATGCCTTCACGGATGAGGGTGCTGACTGATTGATCCCCTCCATACTGTAGGTGAGTGCGGATTGTTCATCACCCGGTTGTTGTGGTTCGTGCACATTGACATCAGCCCGCATCGCCGTTCGACCACTGTATCGATGGGTCATCCGGTTCACTTTCAGACCGTGTCCTCTATAGTTTGCATCCGGTGCAGCAGCAACAATTCCGGCAAGACCCGGTATCGCGTCGGCGCATTCGTGAAGCAAGTCGTCGATAGCGTCGCAGGACGGCTTGTCGCAGGCGGCGGCAAGTCGCATAAGCCATAACCATGAAGGAGCAATTTCATCCTTTGGTTTGAAAGCTCCGTAAGAACGCTGGGCGCGTCCCTCATTATTGATATAGGTTCCTTCACTCTCTGCGAATGTTGCTGCCGGCAGTACGTAATGTGACGCGGACACGGTCCGTGAGTCCGAGTGATCTATCGTCACCAGATGAGATACATTGGCGAGCAGGTCAGAAAATGTCTCGGGGCTGCAGTGTCGTTGCAGGTCATTCTCGACAACTATCATCAGATCAGCCGATTCCCCTGGTGACGGCATGTGTTGTGTCGCCAGTGTCGCGACGGCCAGTGTATTGCATTCATCGCCAGCCAGCACCAGCCGGGTCTCGGGATTGATCTTCTTGAGTGCGACTGCAACGTTGAGTGACGCTTTTACGATCTCGACATTCTTGAGAGAACTGCCGGATACGATCAACGGTTTTCTGGCTGACATCAGTGCAGTCTTCATTTGGGCAACAAGCAGATTTTCAGAGTCTGTATCGTCCGGCGCCGCAATGGCATTGGCCAAGGCAAAGCCCGTGTCCGCAATCTCCCGGGGAGAAAGCCGAATTGCCGCTGTACTGACATCGTCCAGGCGGTCAGCATAGGGTGTCAGGATGAATACCGGTGATTTTTTATCCTGCGCCAGGCCACGAACAGCAGCGTCATGCCACAGCGGGATACCTGCATCGTGAGCCAGCGACCTGGCCGCGTTGTGACTTGACTGTCTGAGTGACAGTGCCAGTCTCGGGGCATGATTAGTGACATCCTCTCCCAATATGATAATGGCATCACAGTCTTCCACTTCCGTCATGGATGCTATGCCCAGATTGCTATTAAGGGCACGCAGATGCAGGTTGGCTGTTTCTGCCTCAATGTCATCGAGACCGGAAAAATAATTCTGTTCGCCAACGAGTTGCCTTAGCGCGTAGTTGGACTCCAGGGATGCTCTGGCGGAACCGATACCAATGATGCGTCCGGCATCCTTGATGAGAGTTGAGATGTCGTTGACGGCATCATCAGTGGACCGGGGTTCAAATTTCTGGTCGCTGTTGCGCTGACCGCATCGGGGTATTCGATTCTCACTGTTGACAAACTGGCCGCCGAAACGGCCCCGGTCACAGAGAAAGTACCCGTTGATTTCTCCGTGATAGCGGTTATGGATACGGCGTAGTTCACCATAGCGTTCAGAAACCGAGATGTTGCATCCGAGAGAACAACCGGTACAGATGGCGGGCGCCGAGGCAAGGTCCCACTTCCGGGTGTAGTGCTCGCTCAAAGTCTTGTCTGTAAAGACACCGGTCGGGCAGACTTCAACCAGATTACCGGCAAATTCATTTTCCAGCACACCATCTTCAGCTCGTCCAAAATAAACTCTGTCCCGGGAGGCAAAGGCAGCGAGATCACTCCCGCCCGCGTAATCCTGATAGTAGCGAACGCAGCGGTAACAGGTAATACACCGGTTCATTTCGTGACCGATGAATGGGCCAAGGTACTGATTTTCGAAAGTCATCTTGAGGTGCCGGTAACTCCGGTCGCGATGACCTGTCATCACTGTCATATCCTGAAGATGGCACTCGCCACCTTCCTCGCACACAGGACAGTCATGCGGATGGTTGACCATGAGATTCTCAACCACTGAAGCACGAAACCCGGAGGCGGTTTCATTCTGCACTGAAAAAATGGCGCCTTCCGTGATGGGTGTCATACAGGACATGACAATTCGGCCCCGTTCATCTTCCTGATTCCGATGCTGTACTACTGCACACTGACGGCAGGCGCCCACTGATCCCATCTTCGGGTGCCAGCAGAAGTAAGGCAGGTCCTCTCCGCATGCCAGCAACACCTCAAGGAGATTACGGGATTCATCAGCCTCAATCTCTGTGCCGTCGACGATTATTTTTGCCATCTGTTATCCGCCTGCATAGGGACACCGCTTCCCTTGTATGTGTTGTTCAAAGTCTTCCCGGAAATACCTGATGGCACTGGACAAGGGTTCGATTGCACCGGGGGCATGGGCACAGTGTGTATTACCGATCGCCCCGATAAATCTACCCTGACGATCCAGTACTTCCATGTCTTCCGGCCTACCCCTTCCCTCTTCAATATCATCCAGAATCCTGAATATCCATGGCAGCCCTTCTCTGCAGGGAGTACAAAAACCACATGATTCCCTGGCAAAGAACATCTCCAGGTTTCTGACCATTGCCACAGGGCACGTTTTGTCGTCCAGGATAATCATGGTGCCGGTACCCATTCTGGACCCGGCCTGCATGATGGTGTCATAGTCCATGCGAAGGTCCAGATGTTCCGGCAGCAGAAAGTCCGTTGAGGCGCCACCCGGGAGAAAACCTTTCAGCGCCAGACCTTCCCTCATGCCTCCCGCATGATCTTCAATGATCTCTCCAATAGTTGTGCCCATCGGAAGTTCCCAGCAGCCGGGACGTTTCACTTTACCGCTGGCGCCGAATAACTTGGTTCCGGAATCGTCGCCAAGTCCCAGTGATTTGAACCAATCAGGTCCCTTGCCCACAATGTGAGTGATGTTGCACAGCGTCTCCACATTGTTGACGATCGTAGGTCGGCCAAAGAGACCGCTGACCTGCGGGAAAGGTGGTTTGGCGCGAGGTGTGGCCCGCTTGCCTTCGAGTGAATTCAACAGGGCGGTTTCCTCTCCACAGATGTATCGCCCCGCACTGACGTGAACATAGAGGTGAAAGTCATATCCCGTCCCCAGAATATCATTGCCCAGATAGCCCTTCTGTTCCGCCTCCGCAATAGCCTGTCGCAGTCTTCTGGTAGCAACATGATATTCGTCCCGGATGAAGATGTAGCCGACGTCGGCGGCAATGGTATAGGCTGACAATATCATGCCTTCGATCAGTTGATGCGGGTCGTATTCCAGAATGATACGGTCCTTGAATGTCCCCGGTTCCATCTCATCGGCATTGCATACCAGATACTTGTGGCCGTCTGTCTTGCCCATGGGCACAAAACTCCACTTCATGCCCGTAGGGAACCCAGCCCCTCCCCTTCCACGGAGGTTGGATTCCCTGACCATATCCAGTACATCAGCCGGTGAACGCTGCCCAATGGTCTCACGGACTGCCTGATATCCATCGTTTGCTTCGTAGGTTTTGATCCAGGTGGGTCCTGCCACCGGATCAATGTTTCTGGTCAGGGGTCTGTCACTCATTGTTATTCCCTTTCACCAGAATTTGATCAATTGCGGCCGGCGTCAGATCGTGATGCAGTTCATCACCCACCATCATCGCCGGTGCATGGTCGCAATCCCCCAGGCAGGTTACAGGCAGCAGAGTATATCTGCCATCTGCCGTTGTGCCACCGTAATCGATATCCAGCTTCTGCCGGATATGATCGCAAATATTATCTCCTCCCATCAGCCAGCATGAAACACTGTCACAGAACAGGATGACTTTCTCACCAACAGGGTGTCTGTAAATCAGGTTGTAGAAAGTGGCAATGGCATCAAGTTCCTCGATGCTCATGTCCAATAGTCTGGCAATCGCAGCCAGACTTTCATCAGATACCCATCCGCGATGTGCCTGCACGATTTTCAGGGCATCAATGGCGGCGGCATCACGAAACGGGAGATGACTCACCTCGTTCTCAATGGCTGTGATTTCCTCGCTTGAGAGCGGTTGGATGATTAAAGGATCTTTCCGGCTCATATCAGTTCTCATCTGTCTACATCGGCCATAACAAAGTCGATGCTTGCGAGGATGGCGATCAGGTCGGCGATCAAAAGGCCGCGGCTTATCAACGGAATCTGCTGCAAGTGTGGAAACGAGGGTGTTCTGATCCGGGTCCTGTAGGATTGGGTTCCACCATCGCTGGTCAGATAGTAACTGTTGATACCCTTGGTCGCTTCAATGGGGACGCAACATTCACCCGGTGGAATCACTGGCCCCCAGCTTACATTCAGAAAGTGATGAATCAGCGTTTCAATGTCATGCATTGTCTGTTCTTTTGGTGGCGGCGTGGTCAATCGATGCGATGATTTACAGGGGCCTTCCGGCATGTTGTCAAGACATTGTCTGATGATGGACAGACTCTGTCGAATTTCCTCGATTCGAACCATGGCGCGGTCATAACAGTCACCTTTTTGAAAGACTGGTACTTCAAAATCAAACTGGTCATAGCCACCATAGGGCCGGTCACGACGCAGGTCAAAGTCCATGCCGGTTGCACGCAGTCCGGGACCGGTAATCCCCCAGTCCAATGCTTCCTGTTGGGTATAGATACCGATATCGACGGTTCGCTGTTTCAGGATACTGTTCTGCATCGCCATTTTCTGGTAGTGGTCCAGTCGTTTGGGCATGGCATCCACAAAGTCGCCGACCAGTTTCCGCCATCCTTCAGGCAGATCCTGAGCGACACCGCCAATACGGAACCAGGCGGGATGCATCCGACCACCGGTGATGGCTTCAATGATGCCGAATAACCGTTCCCGGTCGGCAAACATATAGAATACGGGAGACATCTGACCTACATCCTGAGCGAAGGTACCGTAGAACACGAGGTGGCTTGAGATGCGGAATAATTCAGCCAGCATGATTCGGATGACTTTGGCCCGGTCCGGTACTTCAATACCGGCCATTGCTTCGACTGCCATTACATACGGCAGGTTGTTCATGACACCAGCCAGATAATCAATACGATCGGTATAGGGTATATAGGTATGCCAGGTTTGCCGTTCACCCATCTTCTCGGCGCCCCGATGGTGATAACCGATTTCCGGTACCGCGTCTTCTATGACTTCACCATCCAGTTGTAAAACAATTCTGAATACACCGTGTACCGAAGGATGATTAGGTCCGAGATTCAGGAACATGAATTCCGTATGTTCGTTTTTTCGCACCATGCCCCAGTCTTCAGGACGGAAACGCAATGCTTCCTGTTCAGCATCCTGGCGCACTTCAGTCATTTTGAACGGTGGCAGTTCGGTCGCCCGTGCCGGGTGGTCCTTGCGCAATGCATGACCTTCCCAGGTGGGTGGAAGCAGGATACGTGCAAGATTGGGATGACCGGTAAACTCAATGCCATACATGTCCCAGGCTTCACGTTCATACCAGTTTGCATTAGGCCAGATGCTGATGATGGTGGGAACAGAACAATCGGTTTCATCGAGGGCAACCTTGATGCGGATATCGGTGCGATTCCGGAACGACATCAACTGATAGACCACGGTAAAGTCACTCTCGGGTATGCCATCCCGATGTTCACGCAGTCTTTCATCAACGCCACACAGGTCGAACAGCATTTCAAAATGATGCTGTCGTTTGAGGTATTGTAATACAGGTATGAGATCCCGCCGACTGACCCAGAATGTAGGGATGGCATCAACTGTGGTTTGCTCTGTCATGGCTGCCTGCGGGAATTGCTCTCGCAGGTCTGCACCCGGGCCGCCTTCTCTGTTGATAACTGCTGTCACAGGGATGCTCCGTGTCTACACTTCATCCGGGCCACGTAATGTAGTAGCTCTCATACGTTCTTCGTTCCAGATGTCGCGTTGACTCTGTTTAACCGGTTTGACCGTCTGATCATCCACAACCCAACTAAGGGGTCTTCTTTCATTTTTGACGGCATCCTGCAGCATCATCAGTCCCTGTAACAGGGCATCGGGTCTTGGGGGGCATCCTGGAACATAGACATCTACCGGAATGAACTTGTCAACACCCTGGACGACGCTGTAAATATCATACATTCCACCGGAATTTGCACAGGACCCCATTGAGATAACCCACTTTGGTTCAAGCAATTGCTCATACAGACGCTGCACAACAGGCGCCATTTTCAAAAAGCAGGTTCCTGAAATTACGATAAGATCTGCCTGACGCGGGGTTGCGCGGATAACTTCACTGCCAAATCGGGCAATATCAAATCTGCTGGTGAAGGAGGTTGCCATTTCTACGTAGCAGCAGGACAGACCAAAGTTGAATGGCCAGATAGAGTTGCTCCTGCCCCAGGCCAACAGATCCTCAAGTTTTGCCAATACCACATTACGCCGTACCTGTTCCTCAAAAGATTCATCCACCATGGGTACGGTTGTCGATTCATTGACTTTGTCCAGGCTCCACTCCATATCAGGTTTCCTCCGGGGTTGACAGCCTTGAGCCGGTCTTCAGTCCCCGGCGTGTTTTGACCCCCCATTCCAGTGCGCCGGATTTCCATTCGTAGGCAAGTGCTATTACCAGAATAAGAACGAATACAGAAATGGCGATGTATCCAAAAAGACCCAGTTCATAAAATGCAATAGCCCAGGCAAAGATAAATACGGTTTCCAGGTCAAAGATCACAAAGAATATTGCTACCAGATAAAATTCAGCGGAAACAGGCACCTGCGCTGATCCGATACTGACAACACCAGACTCGAACGGTTCGACTGTCGCTCTCTTCATGGGAGATCGCTGTCCAACAAAGTTGGATAATCCCAGAATAATCATCGTCAGCGAGATCACCGCAAGAAAATAAATGACCAATGGCCAGAGAGGAGATTCAATCATAACAAGGATGGGCGCAACAGGGATGGGATCGTATTCGCCAGTTGAAGGCTATTGATCGACAACCGGAATATTGAATATTGCGGGAAAGAAAACAGGGTGCGTGCATTCATCAGTTTGTCGAAGACAATCTGTAGTATGGTTTCCAATGCTGACTTGACCATGCTAACTCCTTACAGATTTGCCGGGTCACCTGTACGGGCAGGAATTTACACTTGTTCAGTCCAGTTCGCAACCACGAAAATGACAGAATCAGTCATAAATTCCGGAAATTTGTCTTTGCAGCAACAAGCGGCATTGCCGACCAGCTTCTGTGGTGTCAATGACACAGATTTGTAGCACATATTCATCCGGTCTGTTAGGTTTGTTCCATGAGTGATTTTGAAATCGAAACCCGTTTGACATCCAATGCCCAGGGATATTGGAAAGGACATGTGGCGCCTGATTGGAATATTGGCAATAACCCGAATGGTGGTTATCTGTCATCCATTGCGCTGCGGGCATTAATGGAACTCGCGCCGCAGCACCCGGATCCTTTGACAGTCACTACGCATTATTTGCGACCTGGTATCCCTGATGAGGATTGTACAGTATCTACTGAATTGTTGCGTTCCGGTCGTACGATGAGTACGGTTCGGGCAACTCTCGAGCAGCAGGGAAAACCGATGGTTGTGGTGCTGGCAGGACTGGGCGATCTCACAAATGTGCACAATGACAGTCAGTCATTGGCAATACCGGCACCGGATATGCCCCCACCTGATCAGTGTGTACAGAGATCGGGTGAAGAACAGGGCGTGGAACTGCCGTTATTATCCCGCCTCGACATTCGATTACACCCTGATGAAGCTTTAGCCGGAATGGCCGGCAGGGCAAGGGTTTCAGGCTGGATTCGCTTTGTGGACGGTCATCCGCCGGATTCAGGCTCAGCGATTGTGTTTGCCGATACTTTCCCACCCTCATCATTTGGTTTACTCGGAATGGTAGGCTGGGTTCCAACAATAGAACTGACAGTACATGTTCGCCGAAGACCTGTTCCCGGATGGGTGCTGGGTCAGTTTGAGACAAGGGATCTCGAAGCAGGCAGATTGGTTGAAGATGGGCTATTATGGGACCAGGATGGAAACCTGATTGCCCAGTCGCGGCAGCTTGCCCTTGTAGTCAATCGGGAATAGGAGTTTTCAATGAGCTATGCTGGAGACCGGATTATCAATGACGCAGACAGTCATCTGATGGAACTGCCGGATTACCTTACCGCTAATGCAGACCCGGATATCCGTGATCAACTGCCGGAAATCGGTTCTACCAATACCAGTATTTTCAATCCCGGTGAATATGTCGGACGCAGCGCACACACTCAGGAACATGCGGCAGTCCTGAAAGCGCTGGGTGATAACATCACCAGGGGTCCCAAGTGGCACGCTGCCCTGGGAGCATTCAATGGTGAAGAACGCGGCATCGCACTTGATCTTCTCGGTTTCCGTCGCCAGGTCATCTTCTCCACTTTTTGTGCCCGAATCATCTTTGGCGCCAGCGACGAATCAGTCAGTTATGGAGCGGCCGCTGCCCAGAACAGGGGGATGGCAGATTTTACCGGTACAGACGACCGATTGATTGGTGTTGCCATGGTTCCGCTGGATAATCCGGAAAAAGCACTCAATGAGATCAACACCTGTCTCGACCAGGGTCTTGGCGCTGTATGGATCAGTGCCGATGCTCCGGGTGGCCGATCCCCGGGGCATCCGCTTCATGATCGAATCTGGGCAACTCTGGAAGAACGTGGCGTGCCGTTTATTCTGCATGTTGGCAGTTCACCATTGTCCATAGAAGATCCCTGGATGAATGACGGTTATCCCGACCGTGTCACTGCCAGGGGAGGAGCCGAGGTTATTGGATCCAAGGATTTGACAGTGATACATCATGCCGCTGCAAAATTTATCTCTACACTGATACTCGATGGCGTTCTGGAGCGATTCCCCAGACTGAAGGGAGGCGTTATTGAAATCGGCGCCGGCTGGGTGCCGGACATGATCAGAAGACTCGATTATGCAGCAGAAATCTGGGCAAAAACGGAACCACATCTTGCCGAAATGAAGCGCAAACCCTCCGAGCAAATTCGAGATCAGATCAGGTTTACTCCATATCCATTTGAAGATGTCGCGCAACTGGTGTCTGAATCCCAGGCAGAGTTATACCTGTTTTCTTCCGACTACCCACATGCCGAAGGTGGACGGGATCCTGTCGGTCGGTTTACCCGCAGCACCGCTTCTCTGAGCACGATTGAACAGGACCTGTTTTTTTACCGTAATTTTCTGGATTTGTATCCCGGTCCATAAGCGGAACGAAATATTTGCTGTGTCGAAAAAAAGTCTGTAGAAGATGCCAGAAATGAATTCCGACGAGATGCTGATTTTTGGAGGTAGCGGCAGCCGCCGTCTTGCCCGACAGATTTGTGATCACCTGAATGTCAGCCTGGGCAGGTCAGAAGTTCTGCGGTTTTCGGAAGGTAACCTGTTCGTTCGCATACTTGAAAATGTGCGGGGTCGCCAGGTCTATATCGTTCAGTCCACGGTATTCCCGGCCAATGATCATTTTATGGAACTGCTATTCTGGATTGATGCATTCAAACGGGCCAGCGCAGAGTCAGTTACTGTGGTCATGCCTTATTTCAGTTACGCCAAAGGAGACAAGAAAGACGAACCCCGGGTGTCGATCAGAGCCAGAGTCTGTGCTGATTGTATCGAAGCTGCCGGTGCTGACCGCGTGGTGACCATTGATCTTCATGCCGCACAGATACAGGGCTTTTTCCGGGTACCTGTTGATGACTTGACAGCCTGTCCCGTTCTCTGTGAAGCAGTGGGCAGACATGATAAGGGTCAACTGGTGGTGGTGTCGCCTGATGCAGGATTTGTGAAGGATGCACGCCGATATGCTTCCTGTCTGGATGCTTCTCTGGCAATTGCCAACAAGGAACGCAGGGAACATGACGAGCAGGCGGAAGTCCTGGAGATTATCGGTGATGTTAAAGGACGAACGGCCCTGATCGTCGATGATTTCACAATTTCCGGTGGCACATTGGTTGAAGCTGCCAATCGCCTCGTGGAAGAAGGCGCTGAACGCGTCATGGCCCTGGCGACACATGGCGTTTTTACTGTTGGTTCAATGGAGAAGATAGATAACAGCCCGATCGAGAGGCTGTTTGTCACCGACTCAATAGAAACTCAGCCAATTCATCTGTCGCAGAAAATTGAACTGGTGTCGATTGCCCCGCTTCTTGGTGAGGCAATTCGCCGCATCGACAGGAAAGAGAGCATCAGTGTGCTCTTTCCCCGGTAATCAATATTGAATTGAAGTTAACGGGAAGACCATCCGGTTGATCAATCACTGTGGGTCAGCGATTAATCATCATAGTGTTTTAAAGGCAGGTATTTGGAAAACACGCTCTTGTAACCGACTGTGAACACCACCATCAGAACTATCGCGGTGAGCCCAATCTGGTTGTAATCATATTCGAAAGCGATTGTGAGTATGATTGCCAGTGAAATCGGAATGCCGAAAGAGAAATGGTCGTTGACTACCACAAGACTCCGGCAGTTAGGGCAGTTCACCCCCCGGTAGAGCTTGGAGACATCCAACATGCCACGGTAGCACTCAGGACATCGTCTTCTTACTGATGGCTGCCATAACATGCTGGATCCTCCCTTTCCTGTAGCAGGCGATATTTTTAATCAGTCGCCAGAATTCAAGTGTGCCCCTGCCTGATATGCGCCATAAACCGATGCACCATAGGACACGGCTTGCTGTAACGCAACTCGTCCAGCAGTGGATTTTGCTGCTGCAATTAATGCTGCAATGATAGGAAGAAGGCCACCTGAAACCTGGTGTATTTCATCTCCCGTCAGTTCTCTTGGACCCGATAATTTTTTCATGTGTGAGTACCTCTTTATTTTTTTAAATTTGCAAATAGTCTATATTCCGCGCCCATCCAGGACGCTATGTGATATTCACAGGCCACAAGTCAGAAAGTAATGGCAGATGTCTGTATTGGTTGTAGGAGATCGCCCTGGAAAAAGGTACTGTCAAGGCATGGAATTCCTGGCACTTGGAAATCGTGCAATGTCAAGTTCCTGCCTTATTTGCCTGCGCATTTCCTCCTGCATGTCATCAATCGGGATACCCGCGGCATCCGCAATGCGGACCATTCGTTGAAAGTTGGCGGCCACACCGGCTGCATCAACGAGTACGGACTCACCGGCAATATCCAGTAACTGTTGCCGTGCCGTCTCAAGGTTTTTGTCATCTCGACCGGCAACGGCTTCTGCAAATTGCATGAGTTCGCGGCCAAATTCAATGCCGGTTTCCGCGGCTTTGGCATCACCGTTGATACCCTGGATATTGATGTTTGTGCTGGTAGTTTGCGCGCTCACCCGGAGCATCGTGGCATGGGCACTGGTTCAGTAGAAGCACTCGTTGACCGCAGAAACACGGCCCGCCACAAGTTCCATCTGCATTCGATTGATTGATCTGTCTTCCCAGGCAACGTAGTTCGACATTCCGGGAAGTGACAGATACTGAGCGGATGCCAGATTTTTCCAGTCGCGTAGTGCATCCGGAACCAGCGACAGTGCGCGCAACACATTGGCAGTGCGGTCTCCGGGCCACAGATCGGCCTCTTTGCCTACCGCGCCGTCTCCGGGAAGCATGGGAACAAACCCGACGTCCCGCAATGCCCGTATGGGCCGATAGTGACATGGATCTCCTGATTCCGGTAACGGCAATGGTTCCAGCGGAATTCCGAGGGCACGATGAAATTCATCAATGCTGAATACTGCAACCACCAGCCCGAGAAGTTCAACGTAGGCTTCAAAGGATAGTCCCTGCTTCGCATTGCCATCTACATATTTCCTGGTGATGCGTACCTGATCATTAATGATTCTGTGTATCGCGTCTACAGCGTTTGCCGGCAGATGCTTGTTACTCTCATGATTACCCTGGGGATACAGTGATTTTTTGCGTTCCTGGCAAAGGCCACATGATGTGGCGTTACGGACTTCCCTGGCTATTGCAACCCGCTCGGTCCCATTCCACCAGGAGCCGGGAGCCGCAAGCCGGTTCCAGAATGAGCGGTGTTCCTTCCTGATGTCTTCCCTGATGACATAAGGTGAGTTTTCGTATTCAAAAAATGACATGTGATGTCTCAGGCTGCAAATCCCTGAATTCTGGCTGCTTCCTCACGCAACATTTCCGGAGAACCTAACAACTGTCGATTGGCGCCTATTCGTTTAAACCAGTAGTGCAGACCAACCAGGTCAGTAAATCCCATACCACCGTGTACTTCCGTAGCGGTCTTTGATACCTGTTGTCCTGTTTCCTGCAGATGCGCCTTTGTGTGACAGGCAACGAGATGTCTTTCTTCCGGTAAGGCATCAAGGGTATGGCTGGCATACCAGATGAAGGAGCGGCAGGGTTCCAGGTTTGCAGCCATTTCTGCGCACATGTGTTTTACCGCCTGAAAAGACGCAATAATGCGGTTGAACTGTTTTCTCTGCATTGCATAGGCAACAGCCTGATCAAGCATACTCTGAGCTGCGCCAAGAGTATCCGCAGCCTGCATGATACGTGCTGTATCCAGTGTTACCGTGAATACTTGCGGGTTATCGGAGACCAATTGGGCATCTACGTTGTTGTACACCAGTTGACAGGTCGATCGTGTCCGGTCCACTGTTGATAATCCGGTTCTTTCCAGACCACGGGCATTGGCTTTGACGAGATAGATATGATGGTTGCCATCCGCTACCAGATAATCATCAGCATCTTCGTCCAGAACGAAGATTGACCTGCCGTTGATTTTGCCACCACTGATGGAAACACTCGCGTCTGCCCTGGCGCCGATAGCCTCCCCGAATGCGACCCCGGTTCGATGTTCACCGGATGCAATACTGCCAAGGAGTTCCTCGTGATTACCTGCCATGGTCAGTGCGGTGGGAGCAATGACAGCCGTCGACAGGAATGGCACAGGAGTCACGTGATATCCAAGGCATTCTGCCACTACCGCCGCCTCCAGATTGCCTGAACCAACGCCACCATGCGATTCAGGGATCAGGATTCCCGTGATACCCAGTTCCGCGAGTCCCTGCCATATGCCGGCATCGCTGATTTCACCGCCGGCAACCTTACGTACCTCATCCAGCGAAACCTGATCGGTAAGATAGCGGTTGATACTGTCCTGGAGGAGTGTTTGATCTTCTGATAACCCAAATTCCATCTCTTATTCCTGTTTTGACTCTGCTTTGGGTTCCCTGGGCATACCAAGTCCGCGTTCACTGATGATATTTTTCTGAATCTGGTTAGTGCCGCCACCGATGATCAGACCCAGGTAATACATATAATGTCTCTGCCAGGATCCACCACCCCGCAGATACGGGTTCTGGTTATAGGAGAGTCCGATCTCTCCCATGATATCGATTGCCAGCCCTTCGAGTTCGTGGCGCAATTCGGTACCCTGAAGTTTCACGATCATACCTGCCAGCCGGGTATCCTTATTTCCATTGATACGTGCGGAGAAGAGCCGCATGTCATTGTAACCCATGGCCATAACGCGGCCCTGTATCTTCATCAATCGTTCCCGGAATTGCGGATTGTGGATGATCTTTTCACCATTGATCGTTTCCTGCTGCATGAGTTCAATCAACCCGTTCAGTCGTGAATGGGCAGCATCAGGTGTTGCCAGACTCCCTCGTTCGAACCCGAGAATGGCATTGGCAACCTGCCAGCCTTCACCGCGTCTGCCGACGATCTGATCCTTTGGGACGCGCACATCGGTAAAGAAAACTTCATTGAAACTGGCAGTCATTGTCATATCGACAAGGGGTCGAACTTCAATTCCCGGTGTATCCATCCGAAACAAAAGGAAGGAGATACCCTGATGCTTCGGTGCATCAGGTTCTGTTCTGACGAGGCAGAAGATCCAGTCGGCCACATGTGCCGAACTGGTCCAGATTTTCTGACCGTTGATAACCCATTCATCACCGTCGAGTTCAGCCCTGGTCGTGAGGCTTGCCAGATCACTGCCGGCGCCAGGCTCCGAATAGCCCTGGCACCAGACCATTTCGCCATGGATAGTGGGTTTGATGAACTGCTGCTTTTGTTCTTCGGTACCCATATCCAGCAGAACAGGGGTAAGCATGGAGATTCCCTGTCCACCAAGGCCGGAATTCATCTGTACCCGGCCAAATTCTTCGGAGATGATCCTGGATTTGATGATATCCGGTTCAGCCCCGAAACCACCATATTTCCTTGGGATCGTTCTGGCAGCATAGCCGTTTTCAATCAGTTTTTTTTGCCAGGTGACTGTATCCAGACTATGCGGACCAATGGCTGGTTGCCTGTCTTTGTTTTCCTCGACAAAGCGACGTACCTCAAGACGAAATTCTTCGTATTCTTTACCGAATGACAAATCCATGGTTACCTCTTTTAATCTCTGGGGTCGGAGTAAAGTGCCGGAGTAAAGTGCCGGAGTAAAATTTC
>LXNI01000044.1_pt1 | contig 128917 bp, 113 predicted proteins | sample 809091 | NCBI WGS metagenome assembly LXNI01 (sample SAMN04870527, study PRJNA318959) | sponge metagenome | biome: 01000161; feature: marine sponge reef; material: water | host: Sarcotragus foetidus | place: Greece: Milos, Mediterranean Sea | collected 2013-05-29 | depth 5-7 m
CGATCCGGTGGCCGCGGTGATGGAGATGATCGGCGGACGGGGCGCCGACTATGCCTTCGAGGTGATCGGCACCGGCGCCACCTACATGAATGCCTGGAACTCAATCGGCATGGGCGGACTGGCCGTAATGGTGGGCGGGCCACCGGCGGGAACCCCGTTCCACATCGATGCCTCCGAGATCTACTTCGGAAAAGCCCTCACCGGCAGCATGTACGGGAACACCTCGCCGGCTCGGGATTTTCCGTGGATATTCGACCTTTATCGCTCCGGCGAGCTCCTGCTGGACGAGCTCATCACCCAGCACCGACCCCTCGACGAAGTGACCGCCGCCTTAGAAGAACTGGACACCGGCGGAGTCGTCCGCACCGTGCTGGACATCAGCGACGAATAAGCCGGCAGGCACCCCGCCCGGCGGATTATCGCCGGGCAATCAGACACAGCACCCGGCGGATTATCGCCCGGCAATCAAGCACCCCGCCCGGCGGATTATCGCCCGGCAATCAGACACAGCGCCCGGCAATCAGGCAGAGCCGAATTCCTTGATCCAGCGGGTGTAGTCGTCGAGCACCGGCAGCACGTCGTCGGCTGAGCCGCCGTGGGGGAATCGCAGCACTACCTCGGTGATGCCAATGTCCCGGTAATAGGCCAGCTTTCCCGGGTCGGGGTGGGTGCCGTATGTAACCAGTTCCAGTTCATCGAGGCTGCGGCCGGCGACGCCCATCGCCTCGCCCAGTTCGGCCAGGGCCGACCGCATGCCCGCGCCGCCGATGGGCATCCACCCATCCCCGAACTCGGCGATGTGGGCGAATGTGGTCGGCCCGGGGGCCGCGCCGATGATGGTGCGGATGCGGGGCTGCTGGACCGGCTTGGGCCAGCACCACGAGGGTTCCATGTTGACGAACTCGCCATGGAACTCGGCGATCTCGTTCCCCCATAGTGCCTGGGCGCAAAGCATGTGCTCGCGAACTAGCGCTCGGCGCCTAGATACGTCGATGCCGTGGTTCTCCATCTCTTCGTGGTTCCACCCGTAGCCAATGCCCAACACCAGTCGGCCTCCGCTGATCCAGTCGAGGGTGGCGCACTCCTTGGCGAAGGCAATGGGGTCGTGTTGAGCCGGCAGCGCCACTCCTACTCCCAGACCGACGGTGTTGGTGGCTTGGGCGCAGGCGGCCAGGGCGATATATGGGTCCAGCATCCGGAAATAAGTCTCGGACAGCTCGTCGGTGCCGGTGGGAGGCGGAGTGCGCCGGCTGGTGGGGATATGGGTGTGCTCAGGCAGGTAGATGCAGGCGTACCCCCGGGCCTCAGACTCCTGGGCCAGGCGCACCGGCGACATCGACCGGTCGGTGGTCTGCATCATCACCCCGAATCTCATTGCTAGAGCGTATGTCGCGTTGGCTGTTCCCGTGTTTGGCAAGGTCGGGTTAGCTCTTGCCAGCACATACTCTGCTTTGGCTGCCTGTTTCGCTGCTGGTAGGGGTACTCTCAGGGCCACCTCATGAGCCGCCAATCTGAGATCCGGCTGATCGCCACCACCGAGGTGCCCACGAGTTGGGGCCGGTTTACCTGCCACGCCTTCCAGTCGCTCGACGACGGCGAGGAGCATGTGGCGTTCTCCCTCGGCGATGTGGCCGCGGCCGACGAAGTGCTGGTACGGGTTCACAGCGAGTGCCTCACCGGTGACGTGTTCGGGTCGTGGCGCTGCGACTGCGGGGCCCAACTGCACGCGGCTATGGACGTCATCGCCGCCGGTGGCACCGGCGTGCTGGTATATCTGCGGGGCCACGAGGGTCGGGGCATCGGCATCGGCCACAAGGTGCAGGCCTACGCCCTTCAAGACCAGGGACGGGACACGGTAGACGCCAATCTGGAACTGGGTCTGCCGGTGGACGACCGCACCTACGGCATCGGCGCGGCCATTTTGGCCGAACTCGGGGTCCAGCGGGTGGCGCTGATGACCAACAACCCCACCAAGCACGACGGTTTAGCCTCCTTCGGCCTGGAGATCGCCCGTCGGGTTCCCCTCGAGGTCTCTCCTCGAACAGAGAACGTGGACTACCTCCGCACCAAACAACAACGCCTCGGCCATCTGCTCAACTTGGGTTAGTAGCTCACTCGCCCGTCTAGTAATCAGCCGACAAGAGTGAGGCCGCCTCGGGATCGAGGACTACAGAAACCTCGCCATGAAGTTGAAGGGCCGAGGCCGGAACTTCGGTTGTCACTGGTCCTTCAAGGGCATCTCGGATCGGGCGGGACTTGTGCGCCCCCAGGGCCACGAGGATGATGTGTTTTGCTTGCAGGATGGTACCTATCCCCTGGGTAATGGCCTGGCGGGGAACATGTTCATCGGAATCGAAGAAGCGGGCGTTGTCCCGCCGCGTTGCCTGGCTGAGCTCGACAACTCTCGTTTCCGCATCTAGTGGCGTGCCCGGTTCGTTGAAGGCGATATGGCCATTGCCCCCGATCCCGAGGAGTTGGATGTCGAGGCGAGCGGCGCGCACAAGGCTGTCGTAGCGCCGGGCCTCTTTGTTGAGGTCAGAGGCTCGGCAATCGGGGGCAAATGTTGCCCCACTCCGCAGATCGGCAAGATCAGCGAAACTCCTCATGACGACGTTTCGGTAGGCCTGGGGATGCTCGGCATCGAGTCCGATGTACTCGTCCAGCAGATAGACCGTCGTCTTCGAAAAACTCAGTGAACCATTCAGGCAACGGTTGACCAGCGATCGGTAGACGCCGACCATCGTGCTGCCGGTGGCAAGTCCAATGCTCGGAAAGGGGTTTGACCGGAGAGCCTCCTCCACAAAGTCGGCTGCCCTCTCGGCCGCGGCGGCGGCGCTAGCGGCGAGGTGAACGCGCACCGGTGGTCTCGGCGCTTATCCAGTACCGCGTGCACCGGTGATGAACGACACCAGGTCGTCTTTGGTGACATCGGGCACGTCGACTTCGGCACACTTCCGACCCTGGTAGAGCACGATCGCCTGATCGCAGACCGCCAGCACTCTGTCCATATTGTGGGTGATGAGCAAGACCGCCACCCCCTGGTCACGCATGTTGGCAATGAGGTCGAGAACTCGCTGGGTCTGCTCTACGCCGAGAGCCGCAGCCGGCTCGTCGAGCAGCACGATCCTCTGACCCCAAGCGACTGCTCGGCCAATGGCGACTGCTTGGCGCTGCCCCCCCGAAAGGGAGCCGACTGAGCGCCGCAGTGACGGGATCCGGATGTCAAGGCCTGACAGCGTGGCCGCGCATTCCTCGCGCATACGCCGCTTGTCGAGCAGGCCGATGCGCTCACCCAGCCATCCGCCTCGGGTCTTCTCCCGATTCAAGAAGAGGTTTTCCGCCACATCGAGCGGATCTATGACCGACAGGGCTTGGTGAACTGTCTCGATGCCCAGCTCTCGCGCATGGCGTGAGGAGTTGATGCGATGCTCGGTACCCTCGACGAAGATGCTGCCCGCGTCAGGCTGATAGATGCCGGCAAGGCACTTCACCATCGTGGACTTGCCAGCGCCGTTATCGCCCAAGAGCGCGGTGACTCGACCGTGGTGCAACTCGATGGATACGTCCTTGAGGGCTTGCACGGCCCGGAACGACTTCGAGATTCCAACAGCAGCCAGCGCGGGAGTCGTGCTCATCGGCTGCCCTCCCAGTTCACAGGATTGCCCAGCACATCCCAGATACCGGCGACCGACGGGGCTCCAGACCGCACACCGGCCACCCCAGCGACTAATGCCCTGGTCACGAAGGCCTGTATGCGGAAGCCGAACACCACCGTGTCGCCCTCGCTGACCGTGCGATCCGATTCGGGGCTCAGTCTGGCGTAGTAGTCGATGGCCGCAGGGTCGGGCATGTCCACAGGAATGGGCTTGGTGGCCGCCTCTCCGGGGTCGCGGGCCACCACAGCAGTGGTCTGGTAGTCCCCGAAGACCGGGTCGATGTAGAGACCGCCGCCGAAGCAGAAGGGCGTGCCCTGGTGGATATGGGCGATCTCGCTGACGTAGCACACCGCGGGCTGCTCAGGCAGGTCGTCCACCGCATGCAGGGGAGTGGTTCCGGTGAGCCCGTGCCCCGGCTCCACTTGGGTGGCGCCTGCCTCCGCCAGCTGGGCCAGCACCGCGGTGGACGTCGTGCCCGGGGCGTTGATCTGGAGGCTCTCCTGGTCGTCGCCGAGGTACTGCCGGGCAGACTCCGCGGCCCGGGCCAGGGTTGCCATGTTGGGAGTGGTTCGGGCGCGGCCGGTAGCCGGGTCGAAGAGCAGCGCCGGAAACGTGGTGAGTCCTGCGAACTGGGCTCCCGGCAGCCCGGCGATGTGGGCGATCATCGCGGGCAGATCTTCGAGCGGTATACCCCCCTCGTGGCCTGGGTAGAACTCATCGCCGGGAGCAAAGACCCGTACCAGCAGATCCTGGACCCGTCCGAGGCGGGATGCAGCAGCCGACGCCTCTGCCGCCTTGTTGGGCGAGAACACGGTCCAGTAGTCGGGTTGCATGGCCATGGCCTCGCCGGTTTCGCCCGCAGCTATCTGCACGAGATGCCCAATGTGTCCGAGGTTGTGCCCGTTGGCGGCAATGGGCCGGGCGCAGCCCATGTCCACTGCAACATATCCGTCCACTCCAGCACCGCTCATGGCATCGAGGACGCCTGGTGCCCTGCCCAGCTGTTTGGTCATGGCGTACACCGTCAGTCCCAATGCCTTGGCCTCGCCCATGAGATGTGAGGTGTTGGCCGCAATGGCATCGAGGTCGACGGCGTAGCTGTTGGCCGGGATGGCGCCGGCCTGGTGTAGCGCCACCACCGCTTCAGGGAAGGCCGGATTCTTGCGCAGCAGCGATTGCAGGAACACGGTCAGCTCTCCTTGGCCTCTCTCATGCTCAGCGCCACGGCCAAGATGATGATCACTCCTCGGGCAATGCGCTGATCGGCTACTTCCAGTCCCATGAGGATCAGACCGTTGTTGAGCATGGCCATGATGAGGGCGCCGGTGACAGCCCCGATGACCGAAGCCCTCCCTCCGAACAGGTTGGTCCCGCCGATCACCACCGCGGCGATCACGGTGAGCAGATAGTCCTCTCCGAGGTCGTGTCGACCGATGCTGAGCCGGCCGGCGAGGAGCACCCCGGCGAAGCCCGCCGCGGTGGCGCTGGCCACCAGCGCTGAGATCTTCACTCGGGCGGTATTGATCCCAACTGCATTGGCCGCGTCGCGGTCGGCGCCGGTGGACAACACATGGCGTCCCCAGCGCAGGTGGTGCAGGGCGATGTGACCAAGGCCGCCGACAACGATGATCCAGATGAGCAGCGAGGAGACCGGACCGAGCCCTCCGGCGCCGAACAGTCCGCTGAATCTGTCGTTGCGGATGGGCAGCGACTGCAAGTCATTCCAGTTGCGGGCAATCCCACTGATGATGCCCAGCATGCCCAGCGTGACCAGGAATGACGGGATTCGCACCTTCACCGTAATCAGCCCGTTCACGAGACCAACGAGCACTGATGCTCCCAAGGCCGCCAGCACGCCGACCAGGAATCCATAGTTGCCCACCATTTCCGCGGCCACCAGAGATGAGAGCGCCACCACTGAGCCAACCGAGAGATCGATTTCCCCCGCGGCCAGGGCGAAGGCCATCCCCACCGCCATGACCGCGATGGGGCCGCTTGCCGGCCGATATTGAGCAGATTGGAGGAGCTGAGGAAACCGTCGTCGTGCAGGATGATGCTGAACGTCGCCAGAATCAGCGCGAAGGCAAAGTAGACGACGAACCGGCGGAGTCCGCCGTCATGTCTGTAGCGGTCGATCCAGGCCTCGACCGGGGAGGGGAGTCCGGTCGAGGCCTGTCTGTGGATCGATCTCCTGGTCACCAGTCCAGGTCTAGCCGCCGAGGGCGTCTAGCACCTGCTGTGGTGGATCAGCGGCCAGCGACACCCTGTATGCCTCGGCGATGTTGTCGGCCGTTACCTCTATGGCAGGTACAACCACGAAGGGCGGCGCTTCCTTCCCGAGCAAGCCGTAGGCGCCCTCGGTGGCCATCGTGCGGCCGATTTCGTAGGCCTCGTCGGCGGCGATGCCCACGATGTTGCCACCTTCCACGAGGTCGAGGGAGACGTTGGTGTCCAGGTCCATGGTCACCACGGCCACATCGCTGGCGCCCACCGCCCGCAGCGCGGCCAGCACGCCGTCGGCCGGGCCGGCTGACCACGGAGCGTAGATGCCATCGAGGCCGGGGTTGCGGGTCAGCATGGTGGAGGCGATGTCCTCCGCGGTTGCGGGGTCGGCCAGGCCCTGCTCAGCAACGATCTGGATTCCGGGGAAGTTGATCTCGATCCAGGACTTGAACGCCTGATCGCGCTGGTTGGTCACATAGAACGGGGCGTCGTGGAAGATGAAGCCGATTTCGCCTTCGCCCCCGAGCGCGTTGCCGAGCAAGTTGGCGGCGGCGATGCCCATTGCGGCCAGGTCATCGGTCACTACACCCACGAACTCCTCGCCTTGCGCATACCCCTCAGGGGTGGTCGACAAGAACACGAGCTGCACGCCAGCGTCTACCGCGGGCCGAAAGCCCTCTGCGGCAGACACCGGGTCGATCGTGAGGCTGAGGATGATGTCGGGATTCTGTGCCATGGCGGTTTCGACGTCGTTGGCCTGTTGGGCCGCGTCGAAACCGGCCTCGGTTTCAACCACAACCTCGATGCCCATCTCGGCGAAGGCGTCTCGTGCCCCCTGGCTTACTGCATCGGTGAAGGCGCCAGAGATGTGCCAGAGAAGGGCGGCGGTGTAGTCGCCCTCTTGGATCTGGCTCAGCTCATCAGCGGTCAATGCGATGTCGCCCGACGGACTGGCTGGCTCGCCATTCGGTCCCTGGGTCACCGGGGCTTCCCTGGCTGGAGCCTCTTCTTCGACGGGCTCCGGCTCGGGTGTGGGCTCTGGGGCGGGCTCTTCAGTCGGCTCGGGAGCCGCGGTGGGCGCGGCGGTAGCCGGCGCAGCAGGGGCTTCGCTCTCGCTGTCGTCGTCGTTGCCGCAAGCTGCGGCCAACAGAACGAAGACAGCAAGCAAGGCGCTGAGTGCGAGCCATCTTGATCTCTTGTGTGGGTGCATGGTTTTCTCCTTCGTTAGGTGGTTGGGGCTGGTTCGAGTCCGCACCAAGACGCCACGAAATGGGCCAGGGTGCGGGTGGCGGCTATGAGTTCGTCGATCTCAACGTGCTCGAACGGGGTGTGGGCGTTCGATATGTCTCCGGGGGCGAAGTAAACGCCCGGGACACCTCGCGACGCGAGGAATGACTTCTCTGACCAGAACGGAGCGGCTTCGATCCGGGGTGCATCGCCCGTTACCGCAGAAATGGACTCTCCAAGGGCCTGCACCGCGGCATGGTCGGTGGGGATCTCGTCTGGAGTGCCGCCCACCGGGTGGTCGCGCGGGGCGGAGAACTCTACCGAAGCCTCTACTTTGTGATCTGAGGCCACTTGGGCTGCGATGTCTCGGATGGCGTCCGCCGCGGCGTCGAGGCGCTCTTCGGGGAGGACCTTGCGGATCAACGACAGGTTGAACTGTCCAGGCACGGCGATGCTTCCCCCAGAGTTGACCTCGGTGACCAGCAGGAATGCCGGGCCGATCAGAGGGTGTTGGGGCTGGGCGCGCAGATCATCAGAGTGCTTCCACAGTGCAGACAAAAGGCGGTGACCGGCCTGGAGCGCGTCCACGCCGAGCTCAGGCCGCCCAAAATAGGCCGATTGCCCGGTCAGCGTGATTTGGGCGATGAGAAAGCCCATTTGAGCGGTGTAGATGGCCGAGGTTGTGGGTTCGGTGTAGATGAGGAAGTCGGGAGGGTGATCTTGCGGAATGACCCCGTCGGCGATGGCGGCCTTCATGCCGGCCGAGACGCCGCTGCCGGGCTGGCCCGACTCCTCGTCGCAGACGAACAGCGCAGTGACGCGGCCCTTCGGCCGGCAGCCAGTTCGACCGATCGCTCGGAAGGCCTCAAGAATGGCGCAGATGCCTGCCTTTTGGTCTGCGGCCCCTCGGCCCCAGATCGCCCGGTCGATGATCGGGGCCGCATAGGGATCAGCGCGGTCGGTCCCAGCCCAGTGCGCCTTCCAGTCGTCGGCATGCACGGTGTCGAGATGTCCGGCCAGAACCAATGAGGGCTTCTCCAGCCCGGTGCTGGCGTATACATTTGGCCGATCGTCGGCGCAGGCGGAGAGCTGCACTTCTTCCCAAGTCCCATCTTGGAGTTGCCCATGCACCCAGTGGGCGAATTCCCCCTCATGGGGAGTCACGCTGGGGATGCGGACGGCCTCTTGGACGAGCTCGACAAGTCCGTCGGGGTTCACGGCATCGGCAACGGCTTTGGGGGTCACCGGTGGCTCCCGAGGGTGCCGGTGACCAGCGACTCATGCAGCTCGTCGAGCGCCCACGACACAGCCCCGAGGAATGTGGCGCGGCGCCCGAGCGTCGAGGCAGAGACTTCCACCGGTTGGGAGTGCCGTCTATACAGTTCGGCGTTTACTGCCTCCACGAACACCTGATTGGCCCCCACGCCGCCGCCGAACACGATCCGCTCTGGGTCGATGATCAAGCACAACTGCATAATCGCAGTCGCTATGGCCGACGCCGCGTTCTCCAAGACATGGACGGCTGCCGGATCGCCTTGAGCGGCTGCGTCGAAGATCTCCGGCACATCGGCGCTGCCGTGCAGCTCTGTCGAAAAACCGGACTCAGCGGCCTGGCCGAATTGCTTGCGGATGGCCGGTGCCGAGGAGACGTCTTCCAGGATGAGAGGCGAATCGGAATCGGCGGGTGAGTCGTGCAGCACCAGCGAGCCGACCTCTCCAGCTGCTCCAGTGCCGCCGCGGTACAGCTCTCCGCCAACGATGATGCCCATACCTATTCCTGTGCCGATAGAGATGGCCGCAAAGTTGGTCTGGTCTATGTCCAGGTCCGCCTCGGCTAGAGCAGCCAGATTCACGTCGTTATCCATGTGGACTTCCATGTCGAGCAGCTCTTCGAGCTTCGCTCGAACCCGCAGTCCCTCAAAGCCGGGCAGATTCAGAGCCTGTTCGACACTGTCTGAATGCGGGCGGTAGATGCCGGGGACGCCGACGCAGGCCGATCCGGCCTGCCCTCCGATCTCCGACAGCATCTGACGGGCCGTTTCCGCTACGCGGTTGAGCGCTGTCTCGGCGTTAGGGCCGGTCTCCAACTCCTGCTCGGCGACCACTGTGCCAAGGAGATTGGCCACGCCGACGATGATCTTGGTGGCGCCGACATCGGCCGCCACAACGAAACCTGCCTCCGGCACGAACTCGTAAAGAGCGGCTGGCCGCCCGACGTTCCCGGATGTGGTCGGGGTAGCGGACAGGCGAATCAGTCCCGATTGCTCCAGATCTGCCACCAAGTTGGAAACCGTCGGTTTAGACAGCCCGGTCACTCGGGAGATGTCTGCCCGGGAGATTCCTTGGGGGGCAGCATCGAACATGGCGTCGACAATTCGCTGGCCGTTTAGCAGCCGAAGCAGTCGTGAATCTGAGGCCCCTCGCACTAGTTTGTAAGCATAACTAACAAATACGAAAAACGCAATAGCCTTCTCAATGGAGTTCCGGGTTGAGGCGAGCGGCTTAGCCCATTCTGCGTGGCCTAATGAGCCTCAGCAGAAAACAGGGGCGATGTGCTGGGCAAATGTCCGCATCCAGGTTTCCTTGTCCTCCATGAACTGGGCCAACACCATCTTGTTCACGCCCCGCTCGGCCAACTCGGTCAATCGGTCGATGCAGTATTCGGGCGGGCCGGCGATGGTGCCCCGACTGGCCAGGAACTCAGTGAGGCCGTGCTTGTCGGCCAGCCCGGCATTCACGTTGGCGCCGTCGGCGAAGGCATGGTGGCGGCTGTCGTACTCGGCCATCATGGCCGCCACCTTGGGCTTGATGTCTTCGGGAAGGCCCTTGCCGTCCATGTGAAACCGGTACACATGGTTGGCGGTGCCCGCGATCAAGAACTTGATCTGCTCCAAACCGGCCTCTTCAGACTCGGCAAAGAGCAGGTTGGCGAACCACCACACCTCTATCTCATCTGGGTCGCGGCCCACCGAGCGGGCGCCGTCGGCGATGTTGCCCAGCACGATGTCGCACACGTCGGCGGGCAGGCTGTTGGACAGGATCACCCCGTCGGCGATCTGACCGGCCATGTACTGGGTTCGGGGCCCTTCGGCGGCGATCCACACCGGGACGGGGGCGGGACCCCAGCGCATGTGCAGTTCCTTGCCCTTCCAGTGGGCCGCCTGCCGGTTGCTGAGCGCTTTGACCGCTGCTGTGTAATCCCGGAGATAGTCCACTGTGGCCGGCTGCTCGCCGATGTTGAGCAGCGCGCTGTCGCCCGAGGCGATCCCATAGCGGAATCGCCCTCCGGAAATCTGCTGGAGGGCCATAGCGGTGGACGCGGCCGCGGCCGGGTGGCGGGTAACTGGGTTGGTGACGGTGGTGGCCAACATGGCGTTCTCGGTGTTGTTGGCCGCCACCGTGAGGGTCATGAACGGATCGGCCCACAGCGACTGGGAGTCGCCGGCCACGACCATGGAGAATCCGCTGCCTTCAACTCGACGAGCCCATTCCCCGTAGGTCGACAGGTCCTCAGGGACCTTCCCGGTACCGAATGCAATGGAAGCGCTCATGGCCCGAGGATAGAGGTCGCTCGCCACCTTCGTCGCTCGCTACCCCCGTCGCTCGCCTACCATCATGGCGGTGCCGGAGGCTCCCCCGATCGACTTCAGCTCACCCTTGTCGCTGAGCGCGCAATTGGGCCGGGCATTGGACGCGGTACCTGACAAGGCTGCGTTGGTAGGGGCCAGCAGACGGCTGACTTATGCCGAGCTGGCCGATGAGGTCTCAAGGGCGGCCACGGTCTTGGACAGGCTTGGGGTGCGAGCCGGCGATCGGGTGGCGGTTTCGCTGCCCAACGACATAGATGTCGTGGTGGCTTTCTTGGGCATCTGGGCCCGGGGCGCAATCTTTGTCGGAGTCCACACCGTGTTGGCTCCACCCGAGAAACGTTATTTGATCAACGACTGCCAGCCTTCCCTGTATCTGACATCCGACCCATCCGAACAAGCGGGCACCCCCCGCGTGATCGGCCTAGACGAGTGGCGGTCGCGTCTGGCTGATGCCGAGCCCATGAATCGTTGGCCTGAAATCGATCCAATGGCGGTCGCAGCAATCGCCTACACCTCGGGCACCACCGGCAACCCCAAAGGGGTGATGCACAGTCAGCACAATGCCCTGTTGCCCGGGGCGGTGGCCGTTGCCAGGGGCAGCTACGACGCCTACGACGTCTTCCTGTGCGTCCAGCCGCTAACGATCCTGAACCTGCAAGTGCTCAACCCCCTGACCACAATCCAGGCTCACGCCACTTGCGCCGTCGCCGACCACCACGACCCGGTGTCGCTGGCTCGCTGGATCAAGCAGGAGGGCGTCACTCACTTTGCGGTGGTGCCCACAGTGGCCTACGACCTGCTGACCCATCCCGATGTACATCCCCATGATCTGGCCACCCTCACCAAGCCTCGAGTGGGGGGCGCGGGTATGCCCGAACCAGTCAAGTTGTTGTTCGAAGAGCGCTTCGGAGCCAAGCCCGCCACCAGCTATGCCCTCACCGAGGGACCGACTCTGGTGGCTCGCCAAGACCTCGACCGGCCGATCACCGAGGGGAGTTGCGGGCGGCCGCTGCCCCACATCGAGGTGCAGGTGCTCGGCGACGATGACCAACCCGTGCCGACCGGAGAAGTGGGGGAGATCTGCTTCGGCCCCCGCCGCGACGGACCCTGGGCCGGGGTGTATCGCACCATGCTGGGCTATTGGGGTCTCCCTGAATTGTCGACCGAGACTCTGCGAGGCGGCATGGTCCACTCCGGCGACCTGGGCCGGTTTGACGCCCATGGCGAGCTGTACATCGTGGAGCGCCGAAGCCAGCTCATCATCCGAGGGGGCAACAACATCTATCCCGCCGAGATCGAGCGGGTGCTGGGGGCCGACAGCCGGGTGGCCGAGTGCTGTGCGGTGGGCCGGCCCGACGAACGCCTCGGCGAGGTGGTGGTGGCCTTTGTGCAACCGGCCAACGGCGCTGAATTGGGGGACGAAGACCTGCTCGCCCTGTGTCGGGCCAATCTGGCCTCGTTCAAGGTTCCCAGTGAGGTCTGCTTTGTGGAATCCTTCCCCCGCAGCCCTCTGGGCAAAATCGCCCGATCCCAAGTGCAAACAATGGCCAAGGGCTGAGAGTGCGGAGGCACAGATGAGCGACGAACAGAGATCAGATTCGGACGCAGCCGACTACGAGGATGTGACCGGGTGGTGGCTGGACTCCGACGACGAGGAGGCCATGCTGGCCGCCCAGACGGAGTGCACCTTCATCTGGGCCAACAAAGAGGGGTGGCCGGTGGGGGTCATCATGAGCTTCATCTGGCGCCAAGGGCGGTTCTGGCTGACCGCCAGCAGCCAGCGAGCCCGCATTTCCGCGGTGCGCCGCGATCCTCGAGTCTGCATTGTGGTGACCAGCACCGGTGCCGCCGGGGTGCCCCACAGGCAGACGGTGACCTACAAGGGCATCTGCCGCCTCCACGATGACGACAAGACCAAGGCCTGGTTCTATCCCGATCTGGCCGCCGCCCTCCATCCTGACGAGGAGATGCAACGCCATTTCACCCGGTTCTTGGACACTCCTCGCAGAGTGATACTCGAGGTGGAGCCCACCCAGCGCATCTCCTTCGACGGCACCAAGCAGACGGCCGATACCGCGGCGTGGATCGACGATGCCAAACCTGGTTGATTGTGTTCTTACCAGGCGCCATCGACATCTGACGCCCATCACCTGTCGCGAAGGGCCTCCTCCACTAGCATCATCCTCGCTGCCGAACACGCCTACGTAAGGGTCGCAGGGATATGATACCAGGCCGATCTCTTACGGGGAACCCTTGCCATGATCGATTACGAGAGAATACGCGAAGACAACAGCGCGAACTATGGAAAACTGGGTGCCAGCAAATATGGGAAACGGATGTCTCAAGACCTGTATGCTGATCAAACCCATTTCATATACGAATTACTCCAAAACGCCGAAGATGCCCTAGGCAGACGACCATCTGATTGGCATGGCGAACGCGCCGTGTCTTTTACCTTAGCGGATAATCACCTTCGAGTAATACACAACGGTGATCCCTTCAACGAGGGTGACGTGAGAGCAATATGTGAATTTGATGAATCCACAAAAAAGGAGAGTCTAACGGATATTGGACGATTTGGAGTTGGGTTCAAATCCGTTTACGCATTCACAGACAGACCTGAGATCTATTCGAACAAGGAGCACTTCGCCATAGAGGACTATATATATCCCTTCAAAACTGAACCGATACAATATGACAATCCCGATGCAACCGTGTTCCACTTACCGTTTCGTGAGGACGTGCCTTCGGCAGGCACCGACATTGCAAGAGGATTAGAGGATCTTAATAGACGAACTCTTCTCTTTTTGAAACATATTGACGAAATCAGTTGGGAAATATGCGAAGACAGGTCAGGGACATATCTCCGTGAATCAAAAGAGGTGGATCAAGAGATTCGCAGAGTTACACTCGTCTTCGATGAGCCAAGTGATAAAGATACTCAAGCAGAGGAGTGGCTAGTCTTCTCGCGGGTAGTAAAGCACGACAATACTGATGCGGGTAACATTCAAATTGCCTACTTATTGAGGGACGAAGACGATAAGATAATCCAAGCAACGGATGGCAGTATATTTGCTAGGTTTGACACTGAAGTAGGAACGGGTCTGGGTGTTTTAATCGATGGACCGTACAAGACCACTCTGAGTCGTGACAATGTTCCGGGAAATGATGATTGGAATCAGAACTTAGTTGTTGAAACGGCATCACTTCTTGTAGATAGTCTTCGGTGGTTGAGACAGCATAACAAGCTTGATGCAGAAACTCTATGCTGTTTACCGCTGCGGTACCCCTCTAAGCAGATATTGTTACCGCTTTATGAGGAGTTAAAGAGGGTCCTTCTTTCAGAAGAGCCATTCTTGCCCCAACAGTCTGGTGGCTACATATCGGCCAAACATGGCGTCCTAGCTAACACCGACGACTTGCGGGAATTATTGTCAAATGAACAAATCGCGGAACTTTTTGAAGGCAAAACAGGTTGGATAGACAAAACTTTGGAAAAGAGCACCAACCTCTTAGACTATCTCAAAGAAACATTGCAAATTGCGGAAATTCGCCCAGAAAGAATCGTCAATCGTCTCTCTAAGTCATTCTTAGAACAGCAAACGGATCAGTGGATCCAAAGCCTCTACGTGTTCTTTAATCCTCAAAGGGCCCAATTCCATCGCTTGAAAGCAGTACCGATTGTTAGACTTGAGGATGGGTCACATGTTCTCCCTACTCAAAAGAGGATATTTGTTCCGAATGAGGCAGATACGGATTACGCCACTGTGCGACGCAGCGTGTGTCAAGAAGAAGATGCGAGAGAGTTGTTGACCCGATTGGGTTTGCGAAAATGGGATGATGTTGATGATGTAGTAGAGAACATATTGCCAAGATATCTAAAGGGTACAAGTAAAATCGATGAAGGACAGTATAGGAAGGACATTTGCCGACTAGTTGATGTTTGGAGATCAAGTGATGAAAAAAAGCTAAAGAGACTTGAAGATGCCATCAAATCAACTCCCCTAGTTCGCTGTGTGGAAGGTGAGGATTTCGAACAGAGTGGCTACGCTTGCCCACCAGACACTTATGTGTACGGAGAAGACATCATTAAGCTGTTTGGTGGCCTGAGAGGCATAAGGTTCACGGATCCCGTATTGGATAAGATTGCAGGCCAACCGGGGATGAAGATGTTGATACAGTGTGGGGTGCGCGATATATTGCAACCCAACAAGGTGCAGTGCATAGCGAATTATGGGCAATGGCGACCAGCTCAAATACGCTTCAATGAGGATGACTTAATGGAAATGCGAAAAAGGACATCTGAACCAAAGATTACACCAGATAGAACCCAATCGCTGATAGATTGGCAGATCGCCGACATCGAACAACTTATTGAAGCAATGCCCAAGATGGATCTTGACGACACAAAAAAAAGAGCGAAGACCATGTGGACCATGCTCGCTAATATTGATCGCGGGGCATTCGAAGGGAAATACGAATGGTTCTTTCGTAAGACTCGAACTCAAACGTTTCCTTCGAAATTTGTAGACTATTTGAATACCCACCCTTGGGTTCCAGATTTGGATGGCGAATTGCGTTTGCCTATTGAAGTTGAATTTGATAGCTTGGGTTGGCAAAGATACGATTGGTTGCTCACACACATTTCCTTTAAACCCGAAGTCCTTAATCGAGCGCTTGAGCAGATGGGCTATACTCCAGGGTGGAGTCAGTTTATTATTGAAGCTGAAGAAATGGGAAAGCTACCAGGAGACTTTCAAAAGTCCATGCAAAAGGAATCTGAGCCTATAGGCCCGTCTCCTGGTCAAGGTGATATCTCTATCTTGGCCCATTTGTAGCAGGGACAGGTTCACGATCCGAGGGGACGCGACAGGCGTCTTCTATCCGTTCCCAATGCTGGGCCAAGCACCGAGGAGTCCGCTCGACGGGGTATAGATGAACTTCGAAAGATCCCCGATGCAGCAAGATGGAAAGTGAAAACTGTTGAGCAACATATCTTAGGTTCAGAAGGCCGAGGTTTGCTTGAAGAATTCAAGAGTATGGTTAAGGGTGACTATGGTAAGCGTTGCCAGGTCTGCGGTTTTACATTTGACAAACCCAACGGAGACAATCAAGTTTTTATTGTCCACCTAGTTCCTCCACGTAAACATGAGTTAACTCCTCATTTCGGCAACTTGATAGGTTTGTGTGGATTGCACTATTCTCTTTTTCGATACGGGCAGTGGTCGTTCCTAAATCCTAATAATAATTCCCCACTCGTGACTGAAAGGGATGTCTTGAACGCAGTACGCAATGCAAAGAATGGGCATGACGAGACAGGTAATCAATTTTTCGAATTGCCCATTACATTTTGGAACGTGTATTGGCAATTCAACGAAAGGCCGGAACAATACTTAGACACCATAAAATACAGCGAACCTCACTGGTTGTATCTTTGTGAGCTATTCGCAGCCGAGTGAATTTATGACCGAAGTATCTTCGAATATGAAAGTTAGACACCGTGCTGATCCTGGCGTCGTTGGATGGGTAATAAGCATATCGGGCAGAGACGCAAACGTGTTTGTGGGGGAGTCTGTCAAGATTGTCCCGATTGCAGAGCTAGAGCCGGTCTGCGTGTCCCTACAGGTCCCTGTTAAGGAGTTTAAATGGGGACTCACCCATAAGAGGTTGGATAATCCAGTCACGGATCAATATTTGTCCTACAAGGCGTCTAACACTCGACTGTTCTATCATCAATTTCTACCAGTTAAGAAGATGTTGGAATCGCCAGGCCAACGATTGCTCGTGGCCGATGAGGTTGGTACAGGGAAAACCATTGAGGCTGGGCTCATCTGGGCTGAGCTGGAGTCCAGATCAGGACATGGTTTGGAGAATGTCTGGGTCATTTGTCCAAAATCACTTGTTAGGAAATGGCGAGATGAAATGCTCCAACGTTTTGACTTTCATCTCGAGGAGTTATCTTCTGACGGCCTTCGACAGGCACTGGTTTCTTTGAGGCGCGATGGCGTACTGTCACCTCGGTTCTCAAAATGTGTTGTCAATCTTGAACTGCTTCGCATTGAAGACTATTTGTCTCAACTGCAGGATTCTTCCATTGAGTGGGACTTGGCCATTTTTGACGAGGCTCACCACTTGCGCAATACAGACACGCTGTCGTATGCGCTGTCGAGCTTTGTATGTGAGAGGTCAAAGGCAGCTGTATTTCTGACGGCTACCCCGTTGCAGACCGACTTGTGGGATCTTGTGCATCTGATGGAGGCGTTGGGTGTGGATGTCGCCGAGGATCCATTGACCCTTGAAGAGTGCATGCGATGGGATATGCGGCTTAACGACTGGGTGCGGTTGGTGAAGAGGCATCCTCCGGGGTGGGAGAGAGAGGCGGAACGATTGCTTAGCGAACTGGATGCTAAAGGTGGGCGAGCGCGTCCAGGGTGGGTGGAGTTCCGCAAGCTCGTGGAAGAGTCAAAGTTTGCAAATCGGGCATCCCGAATGCGACTCGTCGAAGCGGCCCGCAACATACAAGTGTTGAGTCCGTACATGACGCGTACCCTTCGAGCTGATGTTCAAGAGGAACGCCCCGTCCGGGAAGCAGTCACGGAGATCGTGGGGTTTAGTCCCGCTGAGGAGGCGTTTTATGCTGCTGTGTACCAGGTCTGTCTTAGACGTGCGGCCGAGAGTGATGCACCGCCGGGCTTTGTGACGCAAATGCCGGAACGTCGGACGGCCAGCTGCGTTCCGGCAGTTGCCTCTGAGATTTTGTATTTTGCTCGGCCAGACTTCTCCTCCGATGAAAGCGAAGACGAGGAATACCAGGCCCGGTTTACGCCAACGGAGGTGGATGAGCTGCGCCCGTTGGCGCAGGCCGCTGTTGAGTCTCAGGATGCCAAGCTGGAAGCCCTGATCGAGATGCTCGATCATGCCTTTGGCGAGCTCGGGACAGACAGGGCAATGATCTTCTCGACTTTCAGGGGCACGCTTCGCTATCTGGCCGATGAGCTTCGTAAACGGGGTTACTCCCTTGAAATCATGTATGGCCCGACTCCAGCGAGAGACGAGGACTGTAAGCGGGGAGAGAAGAGCCGTGAACGGATTGCTGCCGAGTTTCGCCGAGGCGAGTTCCAAGTTCTCCTGGCAAGTGAAGTAGCCGGTGAGGGACTGGACTTTGAGCACTGCTGTGTCCTGATCAACTACGACCTGCCTTGGAATCCAATGCGCGTCGAGCAGCGCATCGGGCGGTGCGACCGGCTGGGACAGGCATCTGACAAGGTGCATATCCGTAGCCTTGCCAGCGACGGCACCATTGAGGCCCGTATATTGAAACGGCTTTACGAGAGGTTGGGTATCTTCGAACGGGCTCTGGGTGAGCTGGAGTTTGTTTTGGGAGATGCAGTCGCCAAGTTCGAGCGTGATCTGTTCCGGCAAGGTCTCAGCGAAGAACAGCAGAACCAGAGGCTGGAGCAAACTGCCCAGGCAATAGAGAACCAGGAACGCCACAGGGCTTCGGTGGCGGGGTCTAGCGTCATCTCAACAACGGCCCGGCAGCTGATTGACTCAGACCAGCAGGAGATCAGCGATGCGGAGGCTGGCTTCTTGTCGCCTGGCGACCTCGCAGACTTTGTCCACGGGGTACTAGAACTGCACTTGCCCAACATCTTGCGACCAACGAGAAACCCGGCGCAATTCAGGATGGCCAACAGCGATGGTTTGCAAGATGCACTTCAGGACTTGCTTCGCTCGTACCCGGCCGCTTCTAACTCCAGGACTCAGGTCACCCTGTTCCGCTCTCGTCTTCGGGAGAATTCCAACCTCAAGGTGTCGTTCACGGGGGAGGACCCTGATGCCGATTTCATTCATGCCCGTCACCCTCTGGTCCTGCTAGCCCGGAACCTTGAAGGCAAGTCGGCTGCTGAGATGCCTTGGTGTGCTGGTGTGGTTCCGCCGGAGATGGCCAGCGGTGAGATGGCCGTTGTATGGGCGATCGGCACGCTTGAAGGCTATGCCGGTCGCTCGGAGCTGCTTTGCGCCAGCGTAGATGTCAACACGGGGCAGGTGGCTTCGCTTCCAATTGAACAAGCGCAGCGGCTCGCCCGGGCAATGGAGGCACCCTCGGACGAGGATTCCTACCTCCTAGCGGATGTGGAGAGCCTTAGGGAGCAAGCGGAACAGACCTTGTTGCTGCAATTCAAGGAAGCCTCTGAATCATTCGTTTCTCGTGATCGAATATTGGCAGACAAAGCAAAGCAGGCGGTGAAATCCCTAGCGAACCGGCGAAAGCAACGCAATGACGACCAGCTCGCCAAGCCCGATCTCGATGACCGTTTGCGAACACTGCATCTGGGCTGGAATCGAAGGATTGAACAGGAAACTGCCGTCAAACTTGATGACATTGAGCGCAAGAGCGGCGTGCGGTCATCGTTTGAGGTCATCGGTATGATGCTCCTGTTCCCGCAGCCACTGTCTCGGTAGGGATGGCAGGTGCAGGCCGCCACAGCGGCGTGGATCGACGAAAGCCGCGGATCGTGAGCTTCTAAGCGGCCCGTGGCTTGGACGCTCAGACCGCCGCCGGGGGGCGGAGGCGGTCGGCGATGGCCCGGGTGAGGCGGTCGAGGATGCTGGCCAAGAGCACGATGGCGATGCCGGCCTCGAAGCCCCGGCCCACTGCGTCGCTTCGCCGCAGGCCCCTCACGGCTTCCAATCCCAGACCACCCCCGCCCACCAGGCCTGCGATCACCACCATGGCCAAGATGAGCATGATCACCTGGTTGACCGCCACCATCAGCTCGGGGGCGGCCAGCGGCATCTCTACCCGTCTGAGGCGCTGTCCGCGAGTGGCCCCGAAGCTCTCCGCCGCCTCGTGGATCTCGGCGGGCACCCGGCGCAGCCCGAGATCGGTGTAGTGGACTGCGGCGGGCAGGGCGTAGATCACCGAGGCAATGATTCCGGGGATGCGCCCCACGTGGAAGAGGGTGATCACCGGCACCAGCAGCACGAAGCTGGGGATGGTCTGGAAGAAATCCAGCACCGGTTTGAGGGCGGTGCGGAGCAGATCGTTGTGAGAGGTCATGATGCCCACCGGAATCCCTATCGCCAAAGTGGCGACAACACCGACGATGGTCTGGGCCAGCGTGTCCATGGACAGCTCCCACATGCCCAAGAATCCAATGGCGAACAGCGCCGCCCCGATGCCTATGGCCAGGCGGAATCCCCGGGCCCACAGGCCGAGCACCACACCTATCCCGATCATGGCCGGCCATGGAATGTCGGCTGAGAGCAGCTCGCGCAGCGGGGTCACGAACTCCAAGGTGACGAAGTCGCTGAACGGGCCGGTCCCGATTCCCGAGCCGCCTATGTCGTAGAGATTATCGCGGGCCCAATCGGTTGCGTCGTTCACATACGGGGCAAATTGCCAGTTCAGCGACTCAGGGAACTCGTTTTGGCCGAGAATGCCCCCGACCACCGCCACCACTGAGACCGCTGCGCCCAGCCATCGCATGGCCCGGGCATCTCGACCGGGATCGGCGGTGGCAACCCCAGTGGAGAAGCGGTCCAACACGATGGCCATGATCACGATGGCGATGCCGGCCTCCGACGCTCTTCCCACATCGATGTTCTGCATGGACCGCAGCACCACTTGGCCTAGGCCGCCGGCACCGATGAAAGCGGCGATGACCACCATGCTCATAGCCAGCATGGTGGTTTGGTTCATGCCGGCGAAGATGGCCGGACGGGCTTGGGGGAGCCGAACCAACCGGAGAGTCTGACGCTCGGTGGCCCCGAACATCTCCGACGCCTCGACGGTGACTTGGGGCACGGTGCGCAGACCCACCTCGGTGAGCCGCACCACCGGCGCGAGGGCGAAGATCACGGTGGAGATCAAGGCCGGGACCCGTCCGAACCCGAACAAAAGCACGAAGGGGATGAGATAGACGAACCCCGGCATGGTCTGCATGGCATCCAGAGTGGGACGCACAACCCGGGCCACCGACTCGTTGCGCCAGGCCGCAATGCCCATCGGAATGCCGATTACCACCGAGATGAGCACCGACACGCTCATCAATGCCAGCGTGGCGAAGGACTCTGCCCAGAGATCGATAACTCCGATTAGCGCAACGCTGGCCAGGCCCAGCGCTCCGGCGAACCGTCCCCTAGTCCACCACAGGCCCAGTCCGGTGACCAGCGGGTAGGAGAACCACGGGAACCACTTGAGGATGGACTCCAATCGTCGGATGCCCCAGTCGATGGCGTCGGTGATCGGATTCAAAAAGACGGTGTACAGCCAGTGGGAGGTCTGGTTGTTGATCAGCCACCGCCGGGCCCGGTCAATGGGATCGGCCAGCCCGATGTCCCAGGAATCGGGGAAGATCCCGAAATTGGTGAACAGCCGGAACACCAAGACCAGCACCACGATTGTGCTTGCGGCCAAGATAAAGCGGGCTAGACGGTGCTCAGAGCCAGTGCGAAGCCCGGCGGCTTTGGTGCGAACCTCGTCTACCGCCGTCATCCGCGGTTCTCAGAGATCACGCTGGCGACATCGTCTCCTTGGAGAAGCCCCACCGGTGTGTTCTGCTCGTCGCAAACCACCACGGGGTTGGTGGAACCGAGCAAATGGGGGAGAGCGTCCTCCAAGGGCGTGGTCTCCGAGACTTGGGGCCAATCAGGACTGACGCCCCTCCCGTCGAGGGGCTGCATCAATGAGCACGCCTGTAGCACTTTGGCTACCGGGGCATCCTGGGTGAATGCCCGCACGTAGTCGTCAGCCGGCTTGGTGAGGATCTCCACCGGGGTGCCCACCTGGACAAAGGCCCCGTCGTTCATTATGGCGATCCGGTCGGCCAGCTTCAGCGCCTCGGCGAAGTCGTGGGTGATGAACACCAGCGTCCGCTGCAACTTGAGCTGGAGGTCGATTAGCTCGTCTTGCATGTCCCGGCGAATGAGCGGGTCGAGGGCCGAGAACGGCTCGTCGAAGAACAGCACCTCGGGGTCGACGGCCAGGGCTCTGGCCAGCCCCACTCGCTGCTGCATACCGCCGCTGAGCTGCTGAGGGTAGTGGTCGCCCCAGCCCTCCAAGCCGACCGTGTCGAGCAGCTCCTGGGCCCGCTCATGCCTTTCTTGGCGCTCTATCCCCTGCACCTCGAGCCCATAGGCCACGTTGTCGACCACCTTGCGATGGGGGAACAGCCCGAAGTGCTGGAACACCATCGCCATCTTCTGGCGGCGCAGGTCACGCAGGGTGGCGCTGTCGGTCCGGGTGAGCTCGGTCCCGCACAACCTGACGCTTCCCTCGGTGGGCTTCACCAGATGGGAGACGCATCGGATGAGGGTGGATTTGCCCGAACCCGACAGGCCCATCACCACAAACGTCTCGCCCGGGGCCACATCGAAGCTGATGTCTCGCACCGCAACCACGCTGCCGGTTGCTGTCTGGATCTCCTCCCGGGATGCGCCGTTCTTGGCCATTGCCTGCGCCTCACGGACCTTGCGCCCAAAGACCTTCCACACCCCCTCGACGCTTACCTGGGCTGATTGGCTGGCTGTGTCCATCGACGCTCCTGGTTCCCGACTTTACCGTCCGAACAGACGGGTATCGGTTTGGGCTACCCTGACTTGACGATGGGAGAGGCGGGCGAGCGGCCCAGGAATCTGCCGGTGCAGGAGCGGGCCGTGCTCACTCGCGACCGTATTCTGCAAGCGGCCGCCGAGGTAATCACCCAGGAGGGCGTTTCGTCGCTGACCCTTGACAAAGTGGCGGCCAGAGCTGGGGTGAGCAAGGGCGGCTTCCTCTACCACTTCGGCTCCAAAGACGCCCTGATCATCGGATTGCTCAATCAGGTGATGGGAGTGCTCGACTACGAGCTCAACGTGCTGGCCGACGGCATCGATGTCGGGCAGGGAGCGTTTGCGCTGGCCTATCTCGACTACGTGCGGGAGCCGACCAAGGCGGCCACCGACACCGCGGTGTCGATCCTGGCCGCGGCCGCCGTGGACGACGACCTGCTGGATAGCACGCGGGCCACCTTTCGGCGCTGGCAAGACCGGCTGTGCCAAGACGACGGGCTCGACGATGTGGAGGCGCTGCTGGCCCGGATCGTCGGCGACGGGCTCTGGCTCATCGACCTGTTCGGACTGGCACCGCCCACCGCGGAGGAACGCAGCAAGGTGATCGACCTGGTTTCCAACCTGATTACCGATCATGGAGCGGCTCGGGGCCTGATCGGCTCGGCGGAATAGACCGGGGCATCCTGGGGAGCCAGGGGCTGATTGCCCAAGATGAGATCGGCCGCCTTCTCCGCGATCATCATCACTGGCGCGTAGATGTTTCCGTTGGTGACCGTGGGCATCACCGAGGCGTCCACCACCATCAGGCCTTTGGTTCCGTGGACCCTCATCGTGGACGGATCGATCACCGAGAGGTCGTCGATGCCCATACGGGCCGTTCCAGAGGGGTGCAAAGCGGTCTCCGCGTCGCTGGCCACCCAGTCCATAATCCCGTCGTCGGTTGTGATCTCGGGACCAGGGGACAGCTCGCCGGCGTTGTAGGGGGCGAACGCCGGCTGGCTCATGATGTGGCGGGTCACCCGGATGGTCTCCACCCACTCGCGCCGATCTTGTGGAGTGGAGAGGTAGTTGAACTGGATGGCCGGCTTTACTTGAGGGTTGCGGGACTTGACGCGGAGATGGCCCCGGGAGTCCGAGTACATGGGCCCGACATGGACTTGATAGCCGTGTCCGCTGCTCGGCGCTGAGCCGTCGTAGCGAATGGCCAGCGGCAAGAAGTGGATCATGAGGTTCGGGTAGGTCTCTTCGGGGTTGGACCGCACGAAGCCGCCGCCTTCGAAGTGGTTGGTGGCTCCTGGTCCCTTGCGGGCCAGCCATTGCAGGCCGATCCACGGACGGCGCCACAGCTTGAGGTGGGGCTGCATCGACACCGGTTGGCTAGATGCGTATTGGATATACACCTCTAGGTGGTCTTGGAGGTTCTCGCCCACCCCGGGCCGGTCGGCCACCACCGGGATGTCCAAGGATTCCAACAGGCCAGGGGGTCCGATCCCCGATAGCTGGAGCAGTTGGGCCGAGCCGAAAGCCCCCGCGCACAGCAAGATGTTCGCACCCTGGGCGGTGCGCTTGCGCCCTCTATGGCGATACTCCACGCCCGTGGCCCGGTTGCCATCGAACAGTACCCGGCTGATGAGGGTACCAGTCTCCACCTTGAGGTTCTTGCGGTCCATAACCGGGTGCAGGTAGGCCTGAGACGCCGAGAGCCGCCGACCGCGGTGAACGTTGCGGTCGAAGGCCGCAAACCCTTCTTGGCGGTAGCCGTTGACGTCATCGGTCAGGTCGTACCCGGCTTCCTTTACTGCTGCGAAGAAGGCGGTGAACAGCGGGCTGTCGGCCGGACCCCGTTCCAGCACCAGCGGTCCCTCGCCGCCCCGCCACTGGTCGGTGCCGGCCAAGCAGGTCTCCATGCGCTTGAAATACGGCAGGCAGTGGCGGTAATCCCATGACGCCATGCCGGGTGACGCGGCCCACTTGTTGTAATCGGCGGGATTTCCCCGCTGGAAGATCATCCCGTTAATGGAGCTCGAGCCGCCCAGCACTTTCCCCCGGGCGTGGTAAACCCTGCGGCCTCCCATATGGGGTTCGGGCTCGCTCTCATACTTCCAGTCGTAGAAGCGGTTTCCGATGGGAAACGCCAAAGCAGCGGGCATGTGTATGAACACGTCCCACTTGTAGTCTCGGCGCCCGGCCTCCAACACCAGGACCTTGTTGCCGCTGTCCGCGCTCAGCCGGTTGGCCAGGGCACAGCCGGCAGAGCCGCCTCCGACGATGATGAAGTCGTACAACGACTGCTCCTCAATGGGAATTGGAGAACCGGTGTCGGCAGCTCCCGCAAGCCGCCGACACCGGTTATCAGCTGGAGCCTAGGAGGGGAGCCAAGCGCTCCAGACGCTCTCGTTGTCCGCGATCCATGCGGCTGCTGCATCGTCCACTGACATGCCGTCGTTTTCGATAGCGGCCAGCATTTGGATCTGGTCGGCCGTGGAGTAGCTCATTGCCCGCAGGAGGTGATCCGCGTCAGGAGCGTTCTCTGCCAAGTCGGCGTTGACGATCTTGAACAGAGCGTCCTCCGGATAGTCGCAGTCGATGCCGCCGTCGGCATCTCTGGCGTAGCACTCGTCGCTGTAGGCGGGGAGGGCCACCCGGGTGAGGTCATAGGAGCCGAACGCCGAGTGCGGTGTCCAGAAGTAGAACAGCACCGGATCTTCGCGGCTGTAGGCGGCATCCACTGCGGCCAGGATTCCGGCCTCGGAGCCGACATATACGATTTCCAGGGGCAGATTCAGGTTGGCAATGATCTGCTCGTCGTAGATCGTCCAGCTGGGGTCGCCGCTGAGGAACTGCCCGCTGTCGCCGGTCTCGGCGGTGGCGAACAGTCCGGCCAGTGCAGGATCGGCGAAGCCCTCCCATGTAGCCAGCGCCGGCTCGCGCTCCACCATGTAGGTGGGCATGAACCAGCCGATCTCGCCAACGGGGCCGATAAGGCCAGCGTTGTCCACGTTGCCGTCGGCGCTGTCGATGTAGTCGGCCACATTGTCGGCGTGGCCAGAGGGCCAGACCTCTAGCGAAGCGTCGATGTCGCCGGTGTTGATGGAGGCCCACTGGGCGTTCTCGTCGATATCCACCCGCTCAACGGTGTAGCCCAGTTCGCTCTCCAGCAACTGGGCGGCTACGGCGACATTGGCCGCGGAACCGTTCCATGGGTTGACGGCAAGCGTGATCGTCGTCTGTGAGCCGCGGGAGTCGTCATCGTCGTTGCCGCAGCTGACGGCGACGAGCGCCAATACAGCCAAGAGCAAGGCGATAAGCCTCCAGCTTCGAAGTGATTTGGTCTCATTGGTCCGCATGGGATCCCCCCTACTGTCAAATGCCGAAAACAGGCTAGCTGGACTGTTTTGTAAGATAGCACATCGCTCAGCCGTGCGCTAGAGGGTCTTCGCATTTGGCAGTGCGGGCGTGGGGCGCGCCATGCTTGTCTTTCCCGATCACAGGAGAAAGACCATGGCTGATCTGCCGACCGACCCGTATGAGCTGGTGAGCCAATTCTGCGCCGCGTGGGCCAACGGCAATGCCGACGAGCTGATGGCCTTTTTCGCCGATGACGCCGTCTACCACAACGTGCCGATGGATCCCCTAGAGGGGGCCGAGGCCATTCGGGCGTTCTTGGAGGGATTTTTCCCCGCCTCCGGAGGCATCTCGTTTGAAACCCACCATCAGGCGGCCAATGGCAATGTCGTCCTGAACGAGCGCACCGACTACATCAACACCGCCGACGGCCAAGTGGCTCTACCGGTGTGCGGCGTATTCGAAATACGCGACGGGCGGATTGCCCGCTGGTCGGATTACTTCGACATGGGCCAGCTAGGCCGCACCTGAGCAATCGGCTCCGCAGGGGGCTAGTCGCCGAAAAGCTGCGAGAGGGTGTCGACTACGTAACCGACGTCGTCCGACCCCATGCCGTGGTGGGTGGGGATGCACAGCGCGTTGTCCATAACGAGGTCGGCGTTGGGGAAACCGTCGCCTGGGGCCCGGTGCTCGATGTCCGAGAAGCCGGGCTGGCGGAGGATGTTTCCGGTCCACACCATTCGGGACTGCACGTTGCGGTCTTCGAGATAGTTCTGCACATCAGTGCGGTCAAAACCCGAGTCGGGCCGGAGGATGAACCCGTAGCGCATCCAAGTGGTCTCCAACTCGGGCGTGGTGCGGGGCAGGATCACCTTGTCGGTGTGATTGACCAGCAGGTCGTTGTAGCGGTCGAAGGCGTGACGGCGGCGGGCGTTGAACTCCTCGAGCTTGGAGAGCTGCACCAGACCGTAGGCCGCGCCCATCTCGGAGGGTTCGAAGTTGTAGCCCAGGTCATCGAAGATGAAGATCTGGTCGTACATGGTCCCGTCTTCCAACGGGCCCCATCGGGTGTCCTGCCCTTTTCGGGAGCCATACAGATACGACTCTGAGCGCCGCCCCCAGCGGCGCCGGGTCAGGCACTTGTCGTGCATCTCAGGATCGTCCATGGCCACCATGCCTCCGTTGCCCGCACAGGTGAGCGAGTGGGAGATGGCGAAGCTGGTCAGGCTGATGTCGCTGCGGGCGCCGATCCGGGTACCCCGCAGCCGGGTGTCCAGCACGTCGCAGGAGTCCTCGATCACCTTCAGCCCGTGCTCGTCGGCGATGGCCCGGATGGCGTCCCAGTCGGGGCAGTTGCCCATCAGGTTGGGGGTCATGATGGCCTTGGTGCGGGGGCCGATCATCTCAGCGATGCGGCTCACGTCGATCTGGTACGTGTCGGGCTCCACATCGACGAAGACTGGTATCAGGCCCAACTGCACAATGGACGACACGTCGGTGGAGAAGGTGAGCACCGAGGTGATGATCTCGTCTCCGGGCTCCAAGTCGAGCAGGCTGATGGCCAGCAGAAGCGCCGAGGAGCCGGAGTTGACCATCACCCCTCGTTCCTTGCCCAAAATCGTGGATACCTCGTCTTCGAAGCGGGCCACGTTTTCGCCGATGTTGAGGTTGCCGGAGCGCAGTACCTCGAGCACTGCTTCGATCTCGCGCTCGTCTTGGATGGCCCCTGCGGGCGGCAGGGTGCGTAGGGGTGGGTTCGCCATGGCTGTGAACTCTAGGCCGGGCGCTGTTCGACCAACCGCACCAGGGGGATCTGGCGATGGGGGGCCTTGGCCTGGTAGTCGGCGTACCATGCCCGGTCGGCGACCAAGCCGTCCCAAGTGGCCTGGTAGTCGTCGCCCTCGCATATGTCGGCCACCGCCCAGAACTGCCGGCCTTCGTCGGTGACCAGCAGCTCGGGGTTGGCCTCCTTGTCAGCCAAGTTGAAGTACCACGAGGGGTGGGCCTTGGCCCCGGCGAAAGACGCCACCACAATGCGGTGGCCGTCGGGATCGCGCCAGTAGGGCAGCGCCACCTTGTGCTCTTTGCCCGAGCGCCGGCCGATGGTGCGGATAAGCACATGGTGCATGCCCACTTGGGCCCACACCATGGGGTCGTCGCTCGACTCCATGGCCTCTACGTGCATCTTGGTGATGACCGGAATCTCCTCCAAAGAGGGGGTCTCCCAGGTCTGCTCTACTCGCTGATCGCTCATGTTCTGTCTCCTTTAGTGGTGCGTCGCCGAAATGATCGCGCATGTTCTGCTAGGCATCGACGCCTCTCGCGGCGTTGCGCCTCCTTGCCGTACGCTGCGGGTATGGCTGCGTCGGTGCGCCTTGCGAGAGACGCCGCTGCCGTCGCATTCCATGGCGCTATTTCGGCGACGCACCACTAGCTCAATCCAACTTGAGAACTCGGCGGGCGTTTTCCCGCAAAAAGCCGGGCCATACCTTGTCGCGGAAGGGCACGTCTTTCATGTCGGTCATGATCCGCTCCAACGACAGGCCCATGGGGAAGTAGCCGGCGTAGATGATCTTGTCGGCACCCCGGGTGTTGGCGTAGCGGATGATGGCCTCGGGGTAGTGCTTGGGGGCGAACGCGGAGGTGGAATAGTGCAGCCCGGGCCACTTCAACATGAGCTTTACGGCCAGGTCCTCCCAGGGCTCGCAGCCGTGGCGGGTGACGAAGGTGAGCTCGGGGAAGTCGTACATCACCCGGTCGATTCGCTCCACGTGCTGGGGAGAGAACGGGAACCGGGGGCCGGGCACGCCGGCGCAAACGAAGATGGGCAGATCCAGCTCCACGCACTTGGCGTAAATCGGATAGAACTTGGCGTCGTCGATGGGCACCTGGGGGAAGCAGCCCGCCGGAAACGCCCCCACCGCTTTCACTCCCCACTCCCGGTGGAACTGGTCTATGAGGCGAACCTGGCCCATCACATCGTTGGGGTCGACGCTCATGGAGGCGATGAAGCGCTCGGGATGGTCCTTCAGCGCCCGCTGGCCGGTTTCGTCCTCACAGGAGATCAGGGCCAGCTCGATATTGAACCGGTCCATCTCCTTGAGCGTTACCTGAATCGGGTCGTCATCGGTGCCGTACAGCTCCTTGGGCACCCCTTTGAACATGTACTCCACCGGGAAGTCGAACTCCTCGGACGACTGGGAGTCTTTGGTCTGGGCCCGGATGAAGTCGTAAGTGGAGAAGTCGGGCTTGGGGAATCCGATCATGGTGTCGATGATCGGGATGTCGGTGGGCATGGCCATGGTGTGCTTCCTCTCTCAGGCGGCCAGTGCGGAGCGGGGAGTGATCACATCCCACGCGTTGTCCCGCATCATGGCCCTGGCCTCGGCGTCGGTGAAGTTGGGGATGTCGTAGATGAAGTCGGTGGGCACCTCCAGCCCCTCGGCGTGGGGGTAGTCAGAGCCGAACAGCATGTGGTCGGGGCCTATCGTCTCTTTGATCAGGTCGATGTCGTCCTCGTAGTAGGGCGACACCCAGACGTGGTTCACGAATTGCTCCACCGGATCGGTTCGGAATTCCTGGGGCATCTTGCCATAGGCGATCTTCAATTCCTCCACCAAGCGGGGGGCGAACATGCCCCCGTTCTCGATGCAGGCAATCCGCAGATTGGGGTGGCGGTCGTAGAGGCCATGGCACACCAGGGCGGCCATGGTGTCGAAGATCTGGCGGTCGTGGCCGGTGATCTGCTTGAACGTGGAGGTGCGGAACGACTGGAAGTCGGCGGTGGGCTCCCACCGCTCGTTGTAGTCGTGCAGGCCGCCGTCTCCGCCGTGCATTCCCACGGTTATTCCAGCCTCGGCGATGCGGGCCCACACCGGGTCGTAGTGGGGCATGCCCGGCGAGCGGTCGCCTCCGTCGGGAGTGGGCACTGGCCCGGGCACCATCACCACCATGCGGGCATCGTTGGCCAAGGCCCACTCCACTTCGGATACCGCCCAGTCCACGTTGATCATCGAGATCACCGGGGCGGCGAAGATGCGCTCTTGGTAGGCGAAGCCCCAGTCTTCGGCCAGCCACCGGTTGAATGCGGTGAAGGCGGCGACCACGGCCGGAGGGTCGTGGCGCAGCGACTGCTCCATGCCCACGCCCAATGTGGGGAAGAACAGGGCAGCCTCGATGTTTTGGGCGTCCATCAACTCCAGGCGCTTGTCGCGGTCCCGGTATTCGGGCCGCTCGGAGATGGGGTCGAGCTCGCCGAACATGGTCTTCACGTCCACGCCGTCTTTGTTGCGCCCTCGGAAGAAGTCCTGTAGCGCCCCCGGCTTGGACACCGGGTCGAACGTGGGGTTGGGGATGAACCGGTTGATCTTGCCCGCCACCAGCAAGCGCTGCTTGCCGTCGATGTTGGCCCACTGCATGCAGCGCTTTTTCATGGCTGGGTCAATGTGGCGGATGAAGGCGTCGGTGGCCTCGTAGTAGTGGTTGTCGGCGTCGAACACCTTGAACGGCAGTTCTGCCATGTCGCTACCTCTGGTTGTAGTGGGACGGGCGTTGCCCCCGATTTTCGCCGCGACAGCCCAGCCCGACAAATCCCACCGTGTCCGGCCAGATTGCTCGGATTTCCCTCAGGACAAGACTGGGGCCGATGGCGATCCCCTTCTTTCGGCAATCTGGCACCGTCTTCTACCTCGTATCATATGTCCTCATGCGCTCGTAGAGCTGCTATGCAGCAATTGGTCACTTTGTTAGCAGGGCTTGGGCGTAGCCTGGGTATTTGATGCGAGTGTTTGTCTCGTCGGTGATCAATGGCTACGAGGAATATCGGGCTGCTGCTGCGGATGCCATTCGAGCCCTCGAGCACGAGGCTGTACTCATGCAGCCTGGAGAGCAGCCTGCATCGCCCAGCGGGCCGCAGAGCGCCTGTCTTACCGAATTGGAGGAATGCGATGCGGTCGTGTTCCTCATGGGCGCCCGGTACGGGTGGGTCAACCCACATTCTGACAAATCGGCTGTTCGTGAGGAGTGGGAGCACGCGGACGCGGTTGGGAAACCATGCCTCGTGTTTGCCGAGGTCGACGTGGAACACGAAGCCGACCAACGAGAGCTGCTGGATGAGATGGAGAACTACATCGACGGGCGGTTCCGGGCTGTTTACCGAGATACGGAGCAACTCATCCTGGAAGTGGTGAAGGCATTGAGGGCGCTCGCTGACCGTGAAACCCCTGCCCAACCTGCACGTTTGGCCGGCCTGCCGCCGAACTGCCAGGAGGCCATCGCCGAGGTGGAGCAAGTGGATCCTCAAGCAGCGCTCAGGTTGCTGGAAGTCCTTTGCAATCACGGGTTGAGTCTCGGCCGCCTAGCTCGGATCGTCGCGGAACCACCAGAGTGGATTGTGGTAGCGCCATCCAGTGTGTGGGATGCGCTAGTGGGCTTCATGGACGCCTATGAAATTGAAGGGGCAGAAGATGCCCGACGTCGAGCCGTTAGGGAAGCTTCCCCCAGAAGCTCGCTGCACTTGATTGCTCTGGCGATCAAAGAGGCCGACGGTGGCAACATGGAACAGGCCGAAGCACTTCTTGCTCAGTTGCCCGAAGGACACGCCTGCGCCGAAACAGCCCGTGCTCGGGCCGCCAACGATCACGAGGGGGCGATTTCCGCTGTCCACAACGTTCGGCTGCATCAGTCAGCCGACCGGGACATCGCTTTGTTTGGGGCAACGATGCTTGCCTGGGGGCTCTACTGCATGGAACAGCCAAGCAGAGCTGCCGATGTACTGCGCCAGGCAAACGAAGCCCATCCGGGCCGAGGCTTCCTGCTGATGGCTGAGGCTGAGATGGCCATGGCCGCCGGTGCGCAAGCCTTACCTGGCACAACCGAAAGCCGAGAGTGGTTCCGCAGAGCGGATGAAACTGCTCTGCGATCTCGAGACAGCCTTCGACAATGGGCGGGTCCGTCACATCAGGCTGTCGCACTTGCATGCTCTGCCCGAAGGTTTTTGGGCGATTACCGGGCAGCGGCCGACATTGCCGCGGAAGCCTCGCCGGGCGGCGAGGAGGCAGAAACGACCATAGGCGGTTGGTCGACACAAGAAGAAGCTGCTCATCCAGATGTTATTTCTCAGCGTGGCCTTGCTCTTGTCATGCTGCCAGACCGTCGCGGGGAGCTATTTGCCCTGCCGCTCGACGACATCGACACATCTGATGCGCTTGCCGTGCGCGCCGTGCGCGCCGTGCGCGCCCACATGGACGAGGATCCCGCTGCGGGAGTGCTGGCTCGCCGCGCCCTAGACAATGCCCGTGACTTGTCAGAACGCCGAACTGCGTTGATGTGCGTTGCTTCTATAGGTGCGCTTAACGAAGACGAACTCGCTGCCACAGATCTTGCCGCAACCGATGTCTCGCTTGCACTTGCTATGTCCGAATTTGCCAGCGGTGACTACGCCGAGGCCGCTCAGCTGCTGGAACCGCTCCTTCTCGAATCGCCGGTCCACGCTGACTATTTGGCGGAAGCCCTACATCGCGCTGGCGACACAGGTGCCGCTGTGGAATGTCTGGAGGATGCTGCTCGCCAGTTCAGCGCCCCAGCGCTTCTTGTCCGGGCAGTTGAAATGCTGGTCCGAGAGTCTGAAGATCCGGGCCGCGCCGAGGAGATCGCACAGCGGGTGCTTGCCCAAGATCAAGGGCTGACCTCAGACGAGAGGCAGCGGCTGATGGGCTGTTTGGTCGATCTGGCCGGAGACCGCCAGAACTGGCCGGCAATGGAGGCATGGGCTCAGGCCGCTGTACACGAGGACCCAGACCATGAGAGAGCGAGATGGGTGGTGGCCTCCGCGCTACATCTACAGGCGCACCACCAACAAGCATGGGACTACATCAAACGGTACGGGTTACACCCCTTTGATGAGGCTACAGCGGTCTTGTTTGCCGAGGCATGCCGGCTAGCTCCCGAAGTCTCCGACGACGAAATATCCCGTGTTGCAGAAATCGCTGAGGAGTTTGGTAGCTCCGAGGAGGCAGGGGCCGCAGCCCTCATCGCAGCCCAGGTGCGACTTGCCGACCCCGGCAGAAGTGCTCTGCCAACGCTACGACTACGGGTTGAGGGGCTACTAGACCTGTACAGTGCCCGCTACCCCCATAGTGAGCACCTCCGTAGACACGAAGGAGACTCGGAGGAACTTCTTTCCGCCATAACTGCCGATCTGGAAGCGCAGTTGCCGTACAAAGTGTTGCAGCTCGCTGCTGTCGAGGCGATTCGCATCGGTCATATGCCGTACGGAGTGCTCGGCACCATGACAAGTCGGACCTATGCCGAAGTGCTGCTTACCGTTGTAGTTGGCACGATCACGGCAATACCCACAGACCCCGAGCTACGTGACCAGGAACGGGCCGCAGCCGAGAACGCCCTCGGCGGAACGGTCGCTGCCGATACCAGCGCCCCCGTTGTCTGTCTGCTGCTAGGGCTTGACCCCCAGCAGCTTGCCAGTGAGTTCAAGAAGGTTTTTGCCGCAAACGAGCAGAGAGATGATGCCCGACAGGCTGTTGCCAGCGCTCGACAGCAGGTGGTTGGGTTCATCGGAATCGAACCTGCGACTGGGCGATTGTTCACGTCAGAGACCACCGAGGAGCAGCAGGCAGAGCACCGTACGCGCGCCGCCCAGTTGTCGGCTTGCCTCGAAGGGTGGCAGCGGATCGAGAGCCACCACCTACCGCGTCCCTCGCCACCACCGGAAGGTACGGACGGGCCGATGTCCCCTTGGGACGCTGCAATGAGAGTAGCCATCGACCAAGACTGCTCGCTATGGGCCGATGACTGCGCCCTTAGGGATCTCGCCAGAGCCGAGGGAGTCCAGGCTTTCGGCACTTGGGCACTACTTGAAGCCCTTGCCGTCCGAGCAGTAGAGCAAGGGGAGTCGGTGCCGGACCTGGTGGACATCAAACACCAGATGCTTTCTGCCGGCATCGCCGACATACCCCTGTCGTCCGCCGAGTTGGACCTGGCCATCACAACCGCCGGTGACCAAATCGGGAGTGATGTGGAGTCGGTAGTTGCCGCTTGGCTGAGCCGCCCAGCCGTATGGGTCGTCGATTTCCCTGAAACACTTCACAGATACACGAACTATGTTTGGACTCTCACCCGGCAGGGCCGCAGCAGCCATGTCCCAGAACTGCTGTATGCCGCCGCACTCGGTGCTGGCCCGCCCACAGATGTGGCCATGCGTCCGGTGGTGATCGGTGGGCTGCTAAGTACGGCTGTATCAGCAGGGGGCGCGGATCCTGAATCTGTCCCAGTGCTAATCGATGTTGTCCGTCGCGTTTCTCACCGAATTGTCGCCGCCGGTGTGTTTCTGACGGCCGCGAGCGAGGGTACTGCTCCTAACCCCGAAGAAATGTCCCACCCCGACGTAGCTCCCATATTGGCGGAAGCTGTCCGTGGGCTGTTCCACGCCCTAGAACCTGCAATCGACAGTCAACAAGCAGTCCAAGCGGTAATGCGCATGTTCGCTAGTGCTGAACCTGACGACCGGGAGACCATTGCAGCGGCGCTACTGAACCCAGACCTAAATAGGCCGCAATAGACAGGTGCTGATGTAACCGGCTTTCGGCCAATTTGAACTCGTGTGTAAAAGCGTTAGCAGAGGTCCAGTGAGCCTGGCCTTAATTGGGGCTATTCTCAGGATGCTGGAGCATTGTCGTCATCTCAGCACCTGTGCGGGTGATGATCTTTATGGCGATGACGTTGCCTGGCGTAGGCGGAGGGAAGGGTTGTGATTCGAGGCCGCAGAGGGCTTTTTCAGCTTCAGGATCCAAGTCTTTGCCGAGGGCTTTGACGAGGTTCTTGATGTTGGGATCGCTGCGCTTGTAGGCGGGCAGGTAGACGAGTCGGGGGAAGAACGCGGTGCCGTCGTGATCAGTATCGATCATCCAGCAGTCGACGTCGTCGCCAAGTGATGATCGGACATTGCCGGTGGCCGGATCGTAAGTGTCGTATCCAGCGAGGGTGACAATCAGGTGGCCTTCGTCATTGGCCTCACACCAGACGTCGGGTTCGCCGAGAAGTGTGAGCGCTCCCGAATCGGCTTCTTTGGCCAGCGCGGCGATTTGAAGGTCTTGGGCGGTGACAACCTTGTGGACTTTCAAAGGACCCGCCGCGTGAGGGGCGTTGTTGTCAAATGCGCTGGCCACGATGATTAGGTCTGCGATGTCCCGTCGACCGTGACGGGCCTCGGCTGCTGCCGCCGCTATCTGGTCGGCGGTAACGGTCGCATCCGGAGCGGCAAGCATCACTGCTGCGATGACTCTGGTTTGCCTTCCTGGGGACGTGCAGTCTACTTCGTGAGTGACAAGGTTCCCTCCTGGCCAAGGGGTGATCTCCGCTATTTCCAGCACTGCGTGCCCATCGCTGTCGCAGATCGGGTTGCCAACAAGCGCTTCGAGCAACCGCTCCGCGTCCTCGCCTGATGCAATTCCCAGGTCTTCGGGGTCGGGATTGTCGCTGTCAAACGGCAAATAGGTGTAAGGGCTAGCAGACTCGACGGTGAACGGCCCGGTAAGGCGTTTTCGTTTCTTGTCTTCCAAGGGGCGGTCCACGAGATAGATGGTGTTTTCGGGATCGTCGACGGTGTCATAGGCGAGCTTTGCAGCAGACACATCTTGGATGGTGTTGACCTCAAGACCGGCTGAGGGATCGCTTCCATTGTCAACGGTGTGATACCACGGATGGACGGCGGTAAGCAGATGACGGCGAGCAATAGCAATAGAAACTCGTCCCGCGTCGATGGTTATCCATCGCCTTCCCCACCTCTCTGCGATGTGCCCGGTGACTCCTGAACCACATGTTGGATCCAGCACCAAATCGCCTGGATCGGTGGCCATGAGGAGACAGCGCTCGATCACGCTGTTAGCGGTTTGGACTACATAGCGCTTGTCGGATGTAGACATTTGCCGATGCCATACATTCGTAATTCGCCGACCTGGTACTTCGTCCTCGTAGCGCTTCCAGCTCAGTTGTGAGCCTGGTCCCGCGGCATCTAGCCGGTTGAGTTCGGCGAGACGATCCATGCCCTCCATGGAGACTCGCCAGTGTTCACCTGAAGGGCAAGGCCAGGGGTGTCCGTCCCAGTGGTAAGTGTCAGAACGTCCTGTAGTGGAAATTCCTGGCGAGGCGAGGCGCATCCGCCGGTAGACACGAGCTTTCTCGGGGAGGTTCGCGTCTGGATCTTCTCTCTCTTCCGGGGTCAGCGTTCGAGTATTCCCATCTGCTAGTTCAACCATCGCGTAAGAGCTCATGTGCTCAATCTTTTCTGCTCTTGTCAGGGTCTCATAGAGCTGGCGATACTTGAGTTGAGACTTGTCCTTGGAGTACCAGAGCAGGAAGTCGGCCACGCTGGGCAGAGTCTTGGATGAGGAGCTTCCAGCCGTGGCATAGGGGATTGTGGCTACACGGTTATCAGCTCCGAATACTTCGTCGAGAAGCACTGCCGCCCGGTGGACGTTCTCATCGCCTATCTGCATGAACACGCTTCCGCTTTCGGTCAGCAACTCTCGGAAGAGAACGAGCCGTTCGTGGAGTTCGTCAAGGTAGGAGTGGATGCCGTTGCGGTATGTGTCCCGGAACGCTTTGACGGGGAGGGTGTCTCCCGCAGGGATGTCTGTGGCATCGGTGCGTCTGGTGGTGGACATGAAATTGGATTTGAAGCCGATCCCGTAGGGAGGGTCGAAGTAGATCATTTGGATGTGTCCAGCGAGGCCGTCACGGGCGATGAGAGATTGCATGACTTGGGAGCTGTCGCCGTGGATGAGCCGGTTTTGCCAATGCCCCGAGTGTTGGTAGAACTCCCATTTCTGAGCGTTGGCGGGCAAGCCATTGAAGTCATCAAACAGGTTGAGGGGAACGCCTGCGCCGGGCTTGCGGAGCTGGTCGATCATGCTGAGCGGGTTGACCTTCTCCCTTGTGTAGAGGGGCGTGCCCGCGAACTCGCGCAGCTCGTCGTCTATGGAGGTACGGCCTTGCCGATCCCACGCGAGACGGGGCTGCGGCTCCTGCGACCTGTCTGTCTTGGCTGTTGAAGCTCCAACCAGCTTGTCCGGTGCGGGATCGGCGATAAACGGTTTAGGTGCCCGAGTGTCGTCGTCGAGCAGTGGAGCGGTTTCTATGGTGGGCTGGTTTGGACGGCTGGCCTGCTCGTGACGGTAGGTGCTGGGTGGGCGCTGGGGTTTCTTTTGGGCCACCGCTATTGACGTCTTTCTTGCGATTCTCGTATAGCGATGTCGAGCTGGTGACGGATCGAGTTGGGATTGTCGATCACGGCATACGACCAACGTCGGAGATCGTCAGGCAAGTCAGTGGTGCCGGCGATACTAGGTATCCAGTGCCATATGGTGTACTCGGCGGCTTGGCGCGCCTTGTCGTCCCATGCAGCTTTACACTCGATCACCAGATTTGTGCCGTTGTCAAGCACGGCTACGAAGTCCGGTTCGTAGCGGGCCCATGTTCCATCCCTCCAGTAAGGGATTGTCCAGCCCAACTGGAAATTCCTCACCCACCGAAGCACCCTGGGGTCGTAGTCGAGTTGCCTAGCGGTGTTGAGCTCGAGGCGCGAGTGGCAGGGAGCGTGGGACAGTTCCGACTTCTCTGTATCAGTGACGTGGACGAGAGTGGTCTCGAAGTCGATCCGTGCAGTGTCAAGTATCGGCGGGTGTGCGAGGCGGGCGCGGCGGGCCGAGTCTTCAGTGTGGAAATCGCAGGCGGCGAGGATCGCCTCGACAGCGGTCTGTCGAAGATGCGAATCGGCAAGCAGCTCACGTAGATCTTTTATAGCCACATTCGGGTGGGAGGACCACTGGGCGGTTGCTCTTACGGCGGAGCGGAACAGTGATGCTCTGCCCAACCCTGCCTTTTGCCCGTTGGGCGCGGTCAAGCGAGCGGTCACCTCGGCTGCAAGTGAAAGAAGGAACCTTGCGGTGCTGTGCGGGTGTACTCAACTGCCTGCGGCCAGGCCACGCGAAATGGCAGGCGACTCTTGATGGTGCAGACCCTGGTCCGGGGCTTTGGTGGGTGGGGGGCTTTCTCCGGTTTGTCTACATCGGGCATGAACTCGAACGGGATGCCCACCACGTCGGCGTACTCGGCCTCCAGCAACTGACGCCCTTCAATGTCGGGATCGCGGAGTGCGTCGTATGAGGTCCGGCGCAATGCCCTTCCCGTGACCTGTTCGCAGAGAAGCTGGGTGCTGAATGCTCGGAAGCCGACGATGTGGGTGACGGTGCGGGCATCCCACCCTTCACTCAACATGCTCACCGAGACCACACACCGGACCTGGGCGCCGGATCGCCCCGGCTTGCCCACCGGGTTGAGCATCTCCCGCACCGCGTCTTCCGCGTCAGCCTTGCTCCCCAGCCCGGCTGTTCTTACCAACATCTTCTTTAGCGGGTCGGGGATCGCATCAGTCCCGCCCACCTTGCTATGGACGAGCAAGGTGCGCGGCTCTTTGTGCCACTGACCGTTCTCGTCGATATTGGCCAGCTCTGGGAAAGCCCCCGAAGTGATTGTGCCGTTATCGTCGACGCTGCCCGCGATGTACTTCCACAAAGCGGTTGCGTTGCTGATGCTATTCGCCACGAAGATGATCACCGGCGGGGTCGGCTGAGGCGGGCCAGTCGTTCCGTCTCCGTTGGATGAGTATCCTTGCCAAACTCGGAGTTTGCGCTCCCAATCCGTGACAACCGCGTTGACAGCACTGTGAAGCGGCTCAGGAATGTGGCCAGTCTCCGAAAGTGTTTTTGTGATGTTCTTGCGCGCAGTGTTCTCATAGAGCTTTCGCCAGACCGTCTCATCGCGGCTGCTGTCGTCGTCTATCGGGACCCTCGGGACTTTCACCAGACCGGATTCGATGGCGTCCATCAACCCGAAGTCAGAGGACACCCACTGAAACTGCTCTGGTTCCGACTTGCGCGCGGTGTCAATCCAAAGCGGAGTAGCCGAGAAGTCGTATACCGGGCACTCTTGGCCGTTCTCGTCAACCTGGCCGAGAACGGCCATATCGCGCATGGCTCGAATGGTGTTGAACCACACCGCAGCCCGCTCGTCTTCGGCCTTGTCTGCCCTATCTCGTTTCTTGCGGGAAGATTCCTGCGGCAGATAGCAGTGATGCGCCTCGTCGTTGATCACACAGACTCGGCCTGAGCCGTCGGCAATGTCACCGAGGACTCGACGCACTGCGGCGTTCCATGACTCGATGTCGTCTCCCTTTGGCTTCCCCAGCAGCTTCCGGGCATCCGAGTCGTCGATCAGGTTCCTCTGGGTGAACGCCTGGTAGTTCACGACCCTCACGACCGCTCGGTTCAACAGCGGGCGCAAGTCATGAGGAGCAAGACCCATCTCGTCATAGACATTGCCATCAGAGGCGGGAATCAACACCCCGAGGCGTTGACGGACCGTGTGTCCTGGAGCCAACACGGCAAATCTGTTTGTGTGCTGTACGTTACGAGTGCGCCTCGACCGAACAGCATTGAGGGTCTGCCAGGTGATGAGCATGCCCATAACTGCGGTCTTGCCGGTGCCGGTGGCCATCTTGGCGCACAATCGGACAATCCCGTCGTTGTGTTGCCGCGACGCTGCCTCCAGTTCGCGGCGTAGCGGATTGCTCCTCGTGACTACTTCACGTAACCAGATCAGAGTCTCTATGGCCTCTGTCTGCGCGAAGAAAGGACGCAGGCGCATCGACTGTGGGTCGGTCCAATGCCACAACAGTCTTCTGCTGGTGCTCGTGGCTCCTTCATACCCGCCTGCTCGCCACTCGGCTACAGCGTCTCGGATGGCCATGACCGTTCGGTTTGCCTCCCGGTCAGACAGTTTAAGAACGCCCTGGCCTGACGCTTTTACATCCCGCGGCACGCTGATCCTCAGAGGTTCTCTACGACCCTCTGACGGCGGTTTCGACCGATCAGCCCTTCCGAATCCGTCGAGTTGCCAATGCCGATCCGGCGGGTCGTATGGAGAGCACAGAACAGGATCAACCGCCGGGTCCTGAAACGGCTGGTCCATCAGACCGCCCTGAGTACAGGTCGCAGAACCCGGGTGCCGGCCATGCTCTCCCCGCTCACCGGCCCGAGTCTAGGGGCATCAGGACGAAGCGGTGGTGTGGCTGACTACAGATGTCTTGTTAAGACTGAAGTCAGCTCATAATTCCTGTACATCGAGGACGTGTCCATTGGCTCTACTGAGATGAAAGATGTCGTCCAAGTCGCTTGTGACGACTTGATCTCTTCGTGCGGCAGCCCCGACCACGACTACAGCATCGACAATGTCAGAAGTGCCGGCGCGTCCACATGCAGTACCGGCTGATCGGGCCAGCATCTCATCGAGCGGTTCTACGTGACAGCCGGCTAGCAGCCTTGACATCTGCGGTTGTGGGCCGCCTCGCCACCCTTGGGCGAGGACCACCGTTGGTACTGTGGGAACAACGCTGCGATCGAGGGCCCTTTGGTGCAGTACCCACATCTGACGATCGTTGCGCTCAGCGGCGATCAGTGCCCCTGTGTCGTAGGTGATCCCAGTCAAAGGGCTTCTGGGTTCTCATGAAGCCGCTGCGCGCGATCCAGTATGTCGTTCGCCCAAGCGATCTCCTCCTCAGTGAAGGCACCGTGCTCGGCCTCCCATTCCTTGGTTGCAGCAAGCCCGGCCTTGATTATCTCGGCATCGTCAAGAGCACGGGAATTGCCGCGCTCCGCTGCATTGGTAGAAGTCAACTGTGAGGCGGAAGTCATTGGGTGTGCCCTGTGTTGCTCTTGCTGCTGCCGTCCCTCCGCTTCAGACATGACATGACTTTACATGATATTAGGTGTATGTCAATCACTTTTAAGAAGCATTTTCATCGACGTTTAGTCAGGTCGTCTGGCTGAGACCTCAAGTGTCGCGAATGAATGCTTCAGCCCTCTGTCGATGATGTGAAAGCAGCCTCTGTCTTCATCGCTGGGCTTCTCAAAAGCAGATTGGTTGGGGGAAGGGGAGGGGGCAGGGCGTACCATCGTGGCTGTGAGCGACGCCGTGATGAGCTTGGCGGGGGATTTCGACCCGGCTGAGCGGGACCAGTGGATGGAGCTGGTGGAGCAGGTGCTGCGGGGGGCGCCGTTCGACAAGAAGTTGGTGAGCACCACCTACGACGGGATCCGAATCCAGCCGCTCTATACCGGAGCCGACCATGTCGGCGACACCGGCCTGCCCGGGGTGGCGCCATTCACCCGCGGCAGCAAGGTTGCCGGCGGACCGTGGCAGGTCCGGCAAGCCCATAGCCGTGCTACCGGAAACGGCGCTTTGCTGGACGACCTGAGCGGGGGAGCCGATGCCATAGAGCTCCACATCGACGGTGAAACCAGCCTGGAAGAACTCGACGACCTGCTAGATGGCGTTCCCGCCTCGGTGCCGATCATGTTGGCGCCGGGGAGCGAGGCTGCGATCTGGCATTTGGTCAGTCTGTGGGACAACAGGGGAGTGCCAAGAGACAAGGCCCTCGGCGGCCTCGGGATGGACCCCCGCGATCCTGCGATAGCTGAGGCAGTTGCCAATACCTTGAACCGGAACTACCGCAACGTATTGGTCGCGGTTGTCAATGGGGCACGATTGGCCGACCAAGGCGCTAGCGAAGCCCAAGAGCTGGCCGGATCGCTGGCCGATGGAGTCGCCTACCTGCGGGCCTGTGAACAGGCGGGCCTCGACCTGGCATCGGCGGCAGACAGGCTGGAATTCCGCTATGCCGCCGGGACAGACCAGTTCTTGACGATCGCCAAGTTGCGGGCCGCCCGTCGGCTGTGGGCTCGGGTGACCCAGGCCTGCGGCATCGAGCCCGCTTCCCAGCGTCAGCACGCAGTCACCGCCAGCGCCATGATGAGCCGCCGCGACCCGTGGGTGAACATGATCCGCACCACGGTGGCCTGCTTTGCCGCCGCGGCGGGAGGCGCCGACGCCATTACCGTCAACTCCTACGACGTCGCCATCGGGGTGCCCGATTCTCTGGGGCTGCGAATCGCCCGCAACACCCAGCTCTTGTTGCGGGAGGAGTCCCACATCGATCAGGTGATCGACCCCGCCGGCGGCTCCTATTACGCCGAATCACTGACCGATGCTCTGACGGCCACCGCCTGGGGCCTGTTCCAGGAACTGGAAGCGGGAGCGGATCTCAACGAGCGCATAGAAGCCGCCCATGCCGCCCGTAGCCGGGATGTGGCCACCCGCCGGCTGCCGCTCACCGGGGTAAGCGAGTTCCCCGACCTGGATGAGCCGGTGGTGGAGCGGCCGCCGACCGAACCCGACCCCGGTGTGCGCCGGCTGGCCGAGCCGTTCGAGTCGCTGAGGGATGCCGCTGATGCCGCCCCGGGTCGTCCCACCGCGTTCTTGGCCAGCCTGGGCCCGGCAGCAGTCCACACCGCCCGGTCCGCGTTCGCGGCAAACCTGCTGGCCGCGGGAGGGATCCACCCCGTTGCCAACGAGGGCTACAACACGGCGGATCAAGCGGCTCAGGCTTGGGCCGATTCGGGCTCGCCGATTGCTGTGGTGTGCTCGTCCGACGAGGTGTACCAGGAGCATGCCGCAGCTACCGTTGCCGCACTCAAAGAGGCCGGGTGCGGGTATGTGCTGCTGGCCGGTCGCCCCGATGACAGCTGGGGGGCCGACGGATACATCTACATGGGCTGCGATGTGCTGGCGTCCCTAGAGGCCGTTCATGAGAGGCTCGAGTTGTGACCGTCCCTGACTTCACCAACGTCGACCTCTACTCCGAGACCGGCTCGGGGGCTAACGGGACGGGTTGGGCCGACCTAGCGGCCGCCGAGGTTGGCGAGGACCCCGATGGCCTCACCTGGGCCACGCCGGAGGGCTTCGGGGTGCGCCGCGTGTACACCGCCGAGGATCGGGCGCCGCTGGACTTCTGCGACACCTACCCCGGGCTGGAGCCCTACCTGCGGGGTCCCTACGCCACCATGTACGCCACCCAGCCGTGGACCATCCGCCAGTACGCCGGGTTCTCCACCGCCGAGGATTCCAACGCCTTCTACCGGCGCAACCTGGCTGCCGGCCAGAAGGGCTTGTCGGTGGCCTTCGATCTGGCCACTCATCGGGGTTACGACTCGGACAACGAACGGGTCAGCGGTGACGTAGGAATGGCCGGCGTGGCCATCGACTCCATCGCCGACATGCAAATCCTGTTCGACGGCATTCCGCTGGATCAGATGACCGTGTCGATGACCATGAACGGCGCAGTGTTGCCGATCATGGCCATGTACATCGTGGCTGGAGAGGAGCAGGGGGTAGAGCCCCAGAAGCTGGGCGGGACCATTCAGAACGACATCTTGAAGGAGTTCATGGTCCGCAACACCTTCATCTATCCGCCGACCCCGTCGATGCGGATCATCTCCGACATATTCGCCTTTACCTCGGCCGACATGCCGAAGTTCAACTCCATCTCCATATCCGGCTACCACATGCAAGAGGCCGGAGCCACCCTTGATCTGGAGCTGGCCTACACCCTGGCCGACGGCGTGGAATACGTGCGGGCCGGGCTGGACTCGGGGCTGGACATCGACGCCTTCGCCCCCCGGCTCAGTTTCTTCTGGTGCATCGGCATGAACTTCTTCATGGAGGTGGCCAAGCTGCGGGCCGCCCGCCTGCTGTGGGCCAAGCTGATGCGCCCGTTCAATCCGTCCAACCCCCGATCGCTGTCGCTACGCACCCACAGCCAGACCTCGGGGTGGAGCCTCACCGCCCAAGACGTCTTCAACAACGTGGTGCGGACGACCATCGAGGCCATGGCCGCCACCCAAGGCCACACCCAGTCGCTGCACACCAACGCCCTGGACGAGGCGCTGGCCCTGCCCACCGACTTCTCCGCCCGGATCGCCCGCAACACCCAGCTCCTGTTGCAGCACGAGTCGGGCACCTGCCGGGTGGCCGATCCCTGGGGCGGTTCGTACTACGTGGAGCGACTCACCCACGACCTGGCTCAGCGGGCGTGGGAGCACATCAGCGAAGTGGAGGCTGCCGGCGGCATGGCCGAAGCCATCGAAGCCGGTATCCCCAAGATGCGCATCGAGGAGGCCGCCGCTCGCACCCAGGCCCGCATCGACTCCGGCGCCCAAACCGTGGTGGGGGTCAACCGCTATCAGGTGGAGGGTGAAGAGGGCATCGAGGTGCTGAAAGTGGACAACGCCGAGGTGCGGGCTTCCCAGATAGCCCGACTGGAGCGGCTCCGAGCCGAGCGGGACAACGAGGCCTGCGGTCGTGCCCTAGACGCGCTAACGGCGGGAGCCGAGCGCCCAGTCGGCAGTTCGGACTCCAACTTGCTCGCCCTTGCCGTGGACGCCGCCCGCGCCCGGGCCACGGTGGGGGAGATCAGCGACGCGCTGGAGAAGGTGTATGGTCGCCATGCGCCCCGAATTCGCACCATCTCCGGGGTGTACCAATCAGAAATGGGACGAAGAGACGACAACGGCGGCGGCACCGGCGAGGTGAGGGAGGCGGTAGCCGGTTTCGCGTCCCGCACCGGGCGTAGGCCCCGAATACTGGTGGCCAAGATGGGCCAAGACGGCCACGACCGGGGCCAGAAAGTAATAGCCACCGCATTCGCCGACCTCGGCTTCGATGTGGACGTCGGGCCATTGTTCCAGACCCCGGCCGAGGTGGCCCGCCAGGCGGTGGAAGCCGATGTGCACATCGTGGGGGCATCGTCGCTGGCCGCCGGGCACCTGACGTTGGTGCCCGAGTTGCGGGCTGAGCTGAACCAGTTAGGTCGGGGCGACATCATGATCGTGGTTGGCGGGGTGATCCCGCCCAGCGACCACGACGAGTTGAGGGCCGCAGGGGCGGAGGCGATCTTTGGGCCCGGCACCGTGATTGCCGACGCGGCCTTGGAGCTGTTGGACGCTTTGGACGACCGCCAGTGATCGACCTCGACGCCAATGACCGCTGATCGATCTCGTCGTGCGCCGTCGGGATGTCGGTGATGGAATTCGATCTCGACACCTGTGTCGAGGGGGTGTTGAACGCCGATAGAACCTGGTTGGGCCGGGCTGTCACTCTGGTGGAGAGCACTCGGCCCGAGGACCGGGTGGCGGCTACAGAACTGCTGAATCGGCTTCTGCCCCACACTGGTGGAGCCCGAAGGGTAGGCATCACCGGCGTGCCCGGGGTGGGCAAGTCCACCTTCATCGACGCGTTGGGCACCTACCTCACCTCACAGGGGCACAGAGTGGCGGTGCTGGCGGTGGACCCATCCTCGTCGGTGTCGGGGGGCAGCATCCTCGGGGACAAGACTCGAATGCCCAACCTGGCCATCGACAATGCCGCCTACATCCGCCCGTCGCCATCCTCGGGTTCGCTGGGCGGGGTAACCCGCACCACCCGCGAGACCATGACGGTGGTAGAGGCGGCCGGGTTCGATGTCGTGCTGGTCGAAACCGTGGGCGTGGGCCAGTCGGAGACCGCGGTGGCCGACATGGTGGACTTCTTCTTGGTGATGATGCTGCCCGGAGCAGGCGATGAGCTCCAGGGCATCAAGAAGGGCGTGCTGGAACTGGCCGACGCCCTGGTGGTGAACAAAGCCGACGGTGGCAACGAGATCGCCGCCCAGCGGGCCGTGCGGGACTACCGGGCGGCGCTGGCGCTGACTGCACCGGTCAATCCCAGCTGGGTTCCCCCAGTTCTGGCGGTCAGCGCCATCGAGGGCACCGGACTCGACCAGGTGTGGGAACAGATCCAGGCCTACTACCGGGTCGTGACCGACTCCGGTGAACTGGCCGACCGCCGGGCCGACCAGCAAGTGCGGTGGATGTGGGCCATGGTGGAGGATCGCCTCCGAGATCGTCTCCAGGCCTCCTCGGCGGTATCCGACCTAGCCCCCGACTTAGAGCACCAAGTAGCCACTGCCCAAACCACCCCCGCCGCAGCCGCCGATGAGGTTCTCGCCGCTTTCGACGGTTAGGTGAACTGGGTGTTTGCAGCATTTACACTATTTACTGTAAATTGTGTAAATGCTCTCTTTGAGCCAGCGCCCGCTGAGTTCCTCGGATGCCGACCATCGGCTATTTGTCGATCGTAGCAACGAACTGAGCCGAGCGAAACGGTGCCTGCAGCTCGGGCTCAATATCTACATTTCTGGTCCTCCCGGTTGTGGCAGGACATCGTTTCTCCATCAAGTCCAACGCAACAACAGAGAAGCACGGTATGTCCGTCTAAACGGGTTGGAGTCCCTGGAAGACAAACTGGTTGAAATCGAGCGGGTAGTACAAGGTGAAGGTGCTCTCTACCGAATCAAAAGGGAAAGCGTAATTCCCGCGTTCGAATTTCCGGTACGAACCAGGAGGGTCAAAGTCGCTGGCGACCCGCTCGCCAATCTGAGGCAAGCAGCGAAGCTGGGATCTGGCCAGACACGGATTCTTCTTCTCGTGGATGACCTTGAAGCGACGGGGCGCCAAGAGCTCTTTGGCCGTCTGCGCGATGAACTCTGGGAACTTCCAATCCAGTGGGTGGTTGCCGGGACCGACTCGCATCTTGAACCCCCAGTCGATGCATTTTTTGAGTCTGCAATCAAGCTAGATCAATTGGATCAAGAAACCTTGCGGGAGATGCTGCAACGTCGAGCCCTGTCCGGCACAGCTGAAGAGCAGACAGTGCTGCGAGACATCGCCGAGTCCGTTTCGGCCTCGGTTGCCCCGTGCACGCCACGTCGAGCGCTGTCGGTGGCTAGGGACATCTTTCTTTCAGATGATGCAATGGGTGCTAGCAGCCGCCTCGAGGAGATGCAGCAAGCCCGTTCCAATCTCACTGATTCAGCCGCTCGAGTTCTCGACGGGCTCATGGTGCACGGGCCAACCCACGCAGGCGATGAGCAGCTTCTCGCAGAGGTCGGCGTTACTCGGAGTCGGGTTGTTCAGCTGCTGGCGGAGCTTGAGGCCGCGGGGATGGTTACAGCGCAGCGATTTGGAAAGAGGAAGCTTTATTCTGCGTTTCCAAAACCCGCGACACAGGAAATGTCGGGTGCTGATCCCTCAGGCGATTCCCAGGAGCGCCCATAGTGGCTTCTGATCTACTCCGGCAACTGGCAGACCGGTACGCCTTTGATGGCACCCCCCGGTTCTTTGACTTGGGCGTCTACCACGTGCCGTTCGAGTCGATGATCGGGAGACCCAATGTAGAGACGAAGTTGGGTGAGTGCACAGAGCGAGGGGAGCGGGTCGCGCTGATCGCGGAGAGTGGGGGCGGAAAGTCCAGCCTGGTATCGCACGTCTTGGGTCCGACTGCTGAGTTGGTTGCGCCAATCGTCGTTCCAGTACACGCCTTGGGTTCAGACGCGGCCAGTGCAGGCGGAGTTGCCGATGCAATCCTTGGGCACCTTGGCCGACAAGTTCGCACCGCCGATGGCGCCAAAGAGCCCGGTGTTGCGCCAGTTGGTGACAGACGCGAAGTTGTGCACAGGAAAAGCAGTGTTCGTGGTGCCGATGTTGGCTGGCGTTGGCTGCGGGGAAGTGCCGCCAAACAGGTAGAGGTGCAAATTGGCTCGTCAGAGCTGATCGGACTCGACGAAAAGATCGAATCGGTATTTCAGGTACTCCAGGCAATTCATGCTGAGTCGCTAATGCCGGTTTTTGTGTTTGATGATACGGACCGCTGGATTGGTCCCTCGCAGTCTGAAACGGTGATCGGCTTTTTTGGAGAGGCCATTCGATGGTTGACAGAGATGCCGGCTTCGGTGGTGGTTGCGACTCATTCTCGCTACCTCGAATCGAACGACTCTCCAGCCCTGCTTGAATATCTGGACACGCGGATTGAAATTCCCAGAGTGCCTTCGAGCACACAGCTGCACAGGATTCTCGAACGCCGAGTCGAATCAAACCTTGACGAAGAGCCGGGAAGCTGGAACTTGTGGGAGGTCGTGAGCAGATCCGCGGTTGACGACTTGTTCGGTGCGTACGAAGAGGGGGCGTCGTTGCGAAGGGTATTGCAACTCGCCCATATCGCTCTCAAGGAAGCGGTGGATGCAAGCGACGAGACCGTGGAAGGTCACCACATACAAGCGGCACTTCAGGCCTGATCAATACGAAGATGCCAATTTCGCTAGTCGCCGTTGTGGAGTTGCCCGGTGTAGCGGGCGCTGGGGCGCATGATCTTGTTGTTGGCAGCTTGCTCCAGCAGGTGTGCTCCCCAGCCGACGACACGGCTGGTGGTGAACGTGGGGGTGAACGCCTCTTGGGGGAGTCCGGCGAGGTGAAGCACGACGCCGGCGTAGTACTCCACGTTGGTGACGATCACCGCGTTGGGCTTCCGCTCGGCCAGATAGCGCAGGATCCGGGTCTCGATGTCGAGGGCTCGGTCCACTAGCTCGCCCCCCAATTCCAAGGCGACGGCCTTCAATGTCTCCGAGCGGGGGTCGGCCGCCCGGTACACAGCGTGGCCGAATCCCATGATCTTGCGACCGGCGTCCAGCTCGGCCGCGATCCAGGGCACGGCATTGTCGGGGAGGCCGATGGCCCGAAGCATGTCGAGCACCCGGCCCGGTGCCCCGCCGTGCAGTGGCCCGGCCAGCGCGGCCAACGCTCCGGCCATGGCCCCGCCCACGTCTGTGCCGGTGCTGGTGATGACCCGAGCCGCAAAGGTGGAGGCATTGAATCCGTGGTCGGCGGTCAGGCACAAGTAGGTTTCCACTGCCCGGGCATGTTCGGGCGAAGGAGTCCGGCCCAAGGTCATGCGCAGATAGTCGGCGCCGTGGGACAGCGATTCGTCGGGGGCCAGCGGCTGAGCCCCCGAGCGGATGCGATTGACCGCGGCCAACACGGTTGGGGTGATGCCGATAGCCCGCATCACCGCGGCCCGCCGCTCGTGGGGATCAAGGTCCAAGGTGGGCCGAGGATCGACCTCCATCCCCAGCACGCTGCGCAGAATGGACATCGGGGGCAGATCAGCCTGCGCCAGCGCGGCTACCAGACCTGCCGCCTCTGGGGTAAGACGACGGGCTGCGCCCAACTCGGCCCGAAACGCCTCCTCGGCCTCTTGGTCCGGAAGCGCGCCGTTCAACAGCAGGTGAGCCACCGCCTCGAAAGAATGGTCGCGGGCCATGGCGGCTGCATTCCAGCCTCGATAGTGGTACCACCCTTCATTCCCGCGAACCGAGCCCACCTCCGTTTCGGCCACTATCAGACCCTTGAGGCCAGGCGGAGCAACATTCTCAGTCAGCAGGGAATCAACATTCATGCCGACCATGATGCCGCTATATTGATATATCGACAACATTGATCAATCAATGTAATGAGGTGGAAATGGACGGCTGGCTGACTAGTACGGAGGCCGCGGCCCGTCTGGGGGTCAAGCGGGCCACGCTTTACTCCTATGTGAGCCGGGGCCTGTTGCAGCGAGTGGTTGATTCGGACGGGCGCAGCTCTCGATTCGATCCTGAGGAAGTTGATCGCCTGCGCTCCCGTTCGGGCCGTCGGCGCGAAGATGAGATCGGAGTCTTGGTCTCCACGGGCATTACCCAAGTTGCTGATGGGCACTTGAGGGTTCGAGGTCGAGACCTGATCGGGCTGGCCGCCGAAACCCGATTTGAAGATGCCGTCGATTGGGTGTGGGGGGCTGAACCTGATACCGGATGGTCCAACAGCGACGAGGCAGAGGAATTGTCCCGCCAAATCCAGGGTCTGCTGCCCGATTCCGCTCCGATGATGGACCGGCTTCGGGTCGCGGTGAGCATCGCGTCGGCCACCGACCCACTCCGCAACGACCTCTCGACCTCATCAGTACGGGCCGCGGGCCGAAGGCTGCTGTATCTGATGGCGCATTCACTTCCCCTGGTCGCCGAGGCTAGAGAGGGCGATCTGGCTGAGCGGCTGTGGAGTCGATTGGCTCCGGGACGATCCAACCCACGTCAGCGGGCCGTCCTCAATCGTGCCCTGGTCCTACTGCTAGACCATGGCCTGGCGAGCTCGACGCTCGGAGTTCGGGTGGCGGCGTCGGTGAGAGCCGACCCCTATTCAGCAGTGGCAGCCGGCCTTGGGATTCTGGGCGGGCGGCTGCACGGGGCGGCCAGCGGTCCTGTTCACCGCATATTTCAGGAGGCTGCGGCCAACGGCGACCCCGCCGGAGCGCTGGGCGAAGCCCAGCGGAGGACCGGCTACACCCCCGGGTTCGGTCATGCCGTTTACCGCCAGCGGGACCCTCGTTGCAGCGCGCTCATGGAGGCGGTAGCCGGAGCATGGGCATCGCACGAGCATCTTCCCCGGGTGCTCACCGTGCAGAGCCTCGCCAGCGAGCGTACCGCTGCACCCGCCACCGTGGACTTCCCGCTGGGTGCCATGACGTTCTTGGCTGGGATGCGCCCAGAAGCGGGCGAGGCGGTGTTCGCCATCGCTCGCACTGCCGGTTGGATAGCCCATGCCCTGGAGGAATACGGCGAAGACCCGGTCCGCTTCCGCTTCCGAGCCCACTACATCGGGGACTAGAGAATCTGGGATAGGAAGAGCTGGGTGCGTTCTTCTCGGGGGTTGGTGAAGAAGTGCTCGGGTTCACCAACCTCAACGATCTCGCCGTCGGCCATGAAGATGACCCGGTCGGCGGCTTCCCGCGCGAAGCCCATCTCGTGGGTTACCACGATCAAGGTCATGCCCGTCTGTGACAGTTCCAGGATCACGTCGAGGACCTCGGAGATCATCTCGGGGTCGAGGGCCGAAGTGGGTTCGTCAAAAAGCATGATCTTGGGCTGCATGGCCAGAGAGCGGGCGATAGCCACCCGCTGCTGCTGGCCGCCAGACAGCTGACCGGGAAATTTGCGGGCCTGCTCGGGGATCTTGACTCGCTCCAAGAGCTCCATCGCCCGGTCCTCAGCCTGCTTCTTGGGCATCTTCAGCACTTGGCGGGGGCCCAGCGTGATGTTGTCGATGACGGTGATGTGGGGGAACAGATTGAACTGCTGGAAGACCATGCCGGTTTCCCGGCGGATGAGGGCGATGTTGCGCACATCGTCGGTGAGCTCGACCCCGTCGACCACGATGCGGCCTCGGTCGTGGTGCTCCAGACGATTGATGCAACGGATGAGGGTGGATTTTCCCGATCCCGACGGTCCGATGACCACCACGACTTCGCCCGTCCCCACCTTCATGTTGATGTCAGTAAGAGCCTGGAAGGACCCGAAGAACTTGTCAACGGCCGCCATCTCGACCATGAGCTCGCGCCCGCCGATCTGGGTAGCGTCGCTGTTGACGTTGGATGTGGTTGTTGTTGTGTCTGTCATCGTTTTCCGACTCCGAGATGGCGCTCAAGGCGCTGGCTTTCTTTGGACATGGTGTAGCTGAGAGCCCAGTAGGCGAACGCCACGAAAACGAGGGTCTCCGCAATGGCGACGGTCGTGTACTCCGTTTGAGAGTGGATCAGCTCGCGGGCTCGATAGAACTCCACAACGCTGATGATTGCGAACAGGGAGCTGTCTTTGAACAGGCTGATGAACTGGCCCACCATGGCGGGGACTACCGCCCGTAGCGCCTGGGGCAGCACAATGAGGCGCATCACTCCGGGCGGTTGAAGGCCAACAGCCTGTCCCGCTTCGATCTGGCCTTTGGGAACAGCTTGCAGGCCGCCGCGCACCACCTCAGCGACATATGCCGAACTAAAGATGGTGAAGGCGATGATGGTCCGTGTAGTCAGTGAAAGGGGGGTTTCGACGTCAAGGAAAAAGTCGATGAATGTCTTGGCGACGAGTAGCAGGGCGATGAAGGGCACCCCCCGGAATAGTTCGATATAGCCCACGCACAGCCAGCGCACCACCGGAAGCGAGGAGCGCCTGCCCACTGCTAACAGCAAGGCCAGAGGGAACGACAGGATGATGGCAGCCCCGGAGGCAACCAGCGTGAGATAAAGCCCCGACCAGTCGTCCCAGCTCACGCCGGACGTGTCGCCGATGAGCCAGTAGACCACCCTTACCGCGACCACTATGGCGACCACGGCCAAGATCTGGACCGCTCGCTTGAACCACACGAGATCTCTTGGAGTGACAAGCCGCGTGCGGCCGAAAATAGGCCAGACTATTGAAGTTCCTAAAAGCCTGGTGAAATCTTTCGCGCCGACCAATTGGAAGGCGGCGAATCCGAAGAGGCCGCCTGTCCACCACCAGGCGTTCCCACTCGTACCCGAGACCACCTGGAAGGATGCAATGGCCATGAATCCGGCTACGTACCAGCACGGCCGCCGGGCGGAGCGGGGGAGGCGTATGGCAGCGGCCCGCACGCAGAGCCCTACCGCGAGGGTAGAAAGCGTGAACAACGTCGGCCAGATGGTACGGGTGAACACCAGAATGACCAAGAGCAGCAGGAGGATGGGCCAGTAGCGGCGAAGCAGGTCGAGCGGGGTGGGCCGTCTGATTTCGGTGTCGGTGTCGTCGGCCCGATCTTGGCTTCTTGCGGTGACTGTCCCCCAGGCCAGCCCTAGGGCCGAGGCCACAAGGTACATCTGAGCAACCAGCCGCCACTGTTCCTCACGAGGGAAGATGCCCACCATGAGCAGGGTGAGGTTCTTGCGCACCGCCTCCCATTGCCCGGTGATGAAGATGAATCGCCCGCCGTAGAAGATGAGGATCGCCCCCACCACGACGGCGATAACCGTTGCCAGGCCGTTGTACCAGGTGTTGAACAGGTTTTTTCTCAGCCAAACGCCGGGCGATACCCGCATGTCCGGGGGCAGGGTCGATTGGCTGTCTTTGGGATTGGTCTCAGAAGGCGGCAAGGTAGCAGTCATCGGCTCATCGCTCTTTGAGTTGGATGGATCGGTTGTAGACGTTCAACAGCCCCGACACCAAGAGGTTGATGATCAAGTACACCAGCATGTGGATGAGAAGCAACTGCGGTGCGGGGAAGTTGATACCCCAGGCGGTGATGACGATGAGTGTTAGATCGGGATACGCGACGACGATGCCCAAAGAAGTGTTCTTTATGAGATTGGCGCACTCGCTGATATATGGGGGTATGGCAATCTGCTGTGCCTGAGGCAACACCACGTGGCGGTAGCGCTGGCCAGATTTCAGCCCTACTGCCATTGCCGCTTCGGTCTGGCCTTTGTGAACGGCCAGAATCGAACCGCGGATGATCTCGGCCACAAAGCTTGCCGTGTAGAGACCCAAGCCGAGAGTTAGCGCCATGTATCCGGAGTTGGTGCTGAATCCACCGGCCACCCGTCGGCCGCTCTCCGATATCGCGGGCCACGACCACGAGTAAGGACCTCCCAAAGCCACGAAGCACACAACCACAATGGCCGCAAAGGCACCCAATGACCACAGCACACGATGATGGGGTTGGCCGGTGGCGTTATTGTGCTGAGTCCGCAATCTCCAGACGGCCACAGCGATGATGGCAGCAGCCAGAACCAACAGCCAGAACAACCCAACGTTGTTTCCCTCGGCCAGCGAGGGAATTCCCCACTGATCCTTGCTGATGATGATCCAGTTGCTGTCCGAACCGAAGAACTTGCCTTGCCAGGGCGGGTTGGCGACGGTGAATTGAGGAAGGGGGCCGAAGGTAAAGAGGGCGAATCCAAAGAAGACGATTACAACCAGCGGCGGGATATTGCGGAAGCTCTCGACGAAAAGGCTGGCCCCTTTGGCCACCAGCCAGTTCGAAGATAGTCGCGCGATGCCCACAAACAAACCCACCACTGTGGCGATGAATACCCCCACTACCGAGGCAACGACGGTGTTCTGGAGACCGACGAGCAATGCCTTCCAGACTGGATCGCGCACGCCCAGGCCGAAGGCATCACGTACAGCCACACCGTATGGCTTTTCAACAAAGTCGAAGTCCTTGGGCAGGCCGACTCGATCCAAACTTGAGATGAGGTTGTGGAACATCCATCGAATGAGGGCTACTACGACAACCAGGGCCAGCACCTGCGCGGCCAGACGAAGGATTCGCACGTCGCGCCAAAGCGCAGGAATACCGGATTCGGGGACCCTTGGATCGCCGGTAGACACGACCCTTCGGCGGGTGCCGTCGTGGACGGAGCGGATGCCGATTGCGGCCATGCCCGGCGTCTGGCCGATGCGAACTGCGTCGACCACCACGATGGCGGCGATCGTTACCGGCACCACCGCGGTAAAGACCCAGGCGAGAGCAAGCTCGGGAACATCGCTGTAGTCGTCGAGCAGCCGCAATCCCAGCTGCCAAACCGAGATGACCCCTACTAGGGCCAAGATCAGGAGGTCGGCGAAAAGCGCTAGCACCCGGCGGCTGAAGGGCGCGGAAGGTACTGCGGTGAGATCAGCTTGTGTGCTGGCGAAATCAGCGGTGCTGCTCATAGCAGTGTGATCTTGAACACTAGACGAGAGCGGCCCACCGGTCGGTGACCGGTGGGCCGCTCATCGTTTGGTGTTCGCTCGCCATAAAACGAGCAGGGTTTTCCCTAGCGGTAGGGCGGGACGTACATGAGCCCGCCGTTGGACCAGAGGTCGTTGACGCTGCCGTCGAGGACACCCAACTGCGGATAGCGGTTGAAGATCTCCTCGTAGTTTCCAACCTGCTCCACTACGTTCACAGCGAAGTCGGTGGGCAGGCCAAGGCCGGGATCGAAGCCGTCGCGGCCCAGGAAGTTCAAGATGTTGGGGTCGGTGCCGTTATAGCTGCCGATATTGGTGGAGTCGAGTCCGAATTCCCATGCCTGCACGGTAGCCATTGTGGCCCAATTCACGACCTGCGCCCATTCAGTGTCGCCATCGCGCACCACGGTGCCCAGGGGCTCCTTGGAGATGAGCTCGGCCATGATGTGCTGGTCAGCACCGCCTTTGCCCTCGATCTCGAACTTGAACACGCCGAGCACGCTGCTGTCAGCAGTCATCGCCTCGCACTGGCCCTCTTCGTAGGCTGGCACCAAGGTGTCGAAGCCCTCGAAGGTGACCGGGTTGAAGGGGATACCGCGGGCGGCGAACACTGCGGTGAGGTTCAGCTCGGTGGTGGTACCGGTGCTCACACATATGTTGGCGTCAGCCAGGTCGTCCAGCGTGGTGAATCCGGTGGAGGCTGGCACCATGAGGCCTTGGCCGTCGTAGTAAGTGGTGAACAAGAAGTTGGCGCCTTCGGTACCGTCGCGGGTGGCCGTCCAAGTGGTGTTGCGGTTCATCACTTCGAACTGGCCCGATGCCAGGGCGGTGAAACGGTCAGCGCTCGTGACCGGCACGATTTCCACGGCATCGGCATCTCCGAAGATGGCAGCCGCCACCGCCCGGCACATGTCGATGTCGAAGCCTTCGTACTCGGCGTCCGCGTTAAGCAGCGCGAATCCGGGCACGTCATCCCTCGAGCCGCAAAGCACATGACCTCGGTCAAGCACTCTTTGGAGCGTGCTTTCATCAACAGACACGGGTTCGGGGGTTGCCGTGATCTCGCCGTCATCGTCGTCGTTGCCGCACGATGCGGCAATCAACGAGAAGGCCAGCACTAACCCGAGCAGGGCCAGCAAGCGGTGAACGGATTTAGGCATGTCAATGCTCCCAACGTTGGACTCAAGGGACGGGCAAAACGATAGCGGTTCAATCGCGGCCTGACTAGGCCCGACCGAAATTTTGTTGCGGCTTGGCCGGCGGGCTGTTGCCCTAGCTTGCCGCGCCTAGGGCTGCCTCGCGCTGGCGGGTAGAGCGGTGCACCGGATCAGTGTCGATCACCGGGATGACGTGCTCGCCGAAGTTCACGATGGTGTCGCGTACCACGTCCATGGGAAGGGTAGAGGTGAGCGGGCTGATCACGTACTGATCGGCGCCCACTCGCTCGTATTGGCGGGACACGTGGATGCAGTCTTCGACGTTGCCGACACACAGCGACCCGCCCTCGATGGCCATCTTGACGTCGTCGTGGGTCGGCTCGGGAATGACCGCCGGCCATTCCGGAATGCCATCGGGCTTGGGGAAGGTGTCCAGCCACCGGTACACGAGGCACTGGTAGTAGTACATGTGGCTTCGGGTGGCCAGGTCGATGGCCATCTCCCGGTCGTCCAGGCAAATTCCGAACCCCACGCACATCACGTTGTCGTGGACGAAGTCGCCCACCGGGTTCTTGCAACTGGCGATCTCGTTCTTGTAGATCTCGATCAGCGGGGCGATCTCGTCGGGGGTGCCAATGGTGAAGCACAGCACCCCGATGCCCAGCTTGCCGGCCTTCTCGAAGGTGCCCGGGCTGCCGCACGCCACCCACAGAGGGGGATGGGGCTTGGTGACCGGCTTGGGGAAGATCTCCCGGGCCGGCATCGAGAAGCTGTCGCCCTCGTAGCTGTAGGCGCCCTCGCGCCACATGTGGGGGATCTGGGCGATGGCCTCATCCCACAGGCCCCGGGTGATCTCGGTGTCGGCGAGGCCGGTCTCCGGGTCACGGGGCGTGCCGGGCATGCCGAATCCCATCACCTCAGTGGACGAGGAGCCCCGGCCGGTGCCCAGCTCGAAGCGGCCATTCGACAACACATCGATCATGGCCGCCCGCTCGGCTGAGCGCACCGGGTGGTTCACCGGGGCGGTGATGTTGAAGATGGCTGAGCCCAGGTGCACGTTCTCGGTGGTCGACGCCACCGCCGACAAGAACACCTCGGGGGCGGACATGTGGGAGTACTCCCGCAAGAAGTGGTGCTCAGAGGCCCAGATGTACTTGAACCCGTTGCTGTCGCAAAGCTGGGAGATCTCCAGGTTGTCGCGAATGCGCTGGGCCTCCCACTCGGGATCATCCTTGTAGCCGAAATCAGGCACGAAACACTGGGCAAAATATCCGAATTCCATCTTGGGCAACTCCCGGGTAATGGCTTGCTGAGCGGGACTGTACCGGCGCCCGCCGTCAGCGATCTATCCAAGAGCCAAATCGGGGCGTTGCCGTGCGGGCCATCGGGAAACCGCCAATTGCCTGTTTTGGCGGGTATGGTCGGCGCTCATGGCATGGACCCTGCGCCGCCCCGCAGCCCGAGTGGTGCTGTTGGATCGGCAGGGGCGCATTTTTCTGATGCGGGCCAGCGATCCCATTGATCCCCACAAAGAACCTTGGTGGGAGATACCCGGAGGCGGGCTGGGGCCGGGGGAGGATTCCGCCTCCGGTGCCCGCCGGGAGCTGTGGGAGGAGGCTGGGTTCACCGACGTGGAGGTCGGCCCCTGTATTTGGACCCAGCATGTGGAGTTTGACTTTGCCGGGATCCATTTCGATTCCAACGAGCGCATCCATGTGGCTTGGTGCCCCGACGGGGGTGAATGGGATCCCCAGCATCTGGAAGCACTGGAGGCGGCGGCGTTCGAGGAGGCGCGCTGGTGGAGGGTGGAAGAGGTGCTTGCCTCTAAGGAGAAAATGCTGCCAGAGAGGCTGCGAGAGTTCCTGCCCGATGTGGTGTCTGGGCGATTGCCAGATGAGCCGATAGATATAAGCCCTTAGGAAAGGGGGTCTTCTCGGTCGGCGGCGCGGACGGCGTAGGAGAAGATTATGGCGGGGGCGAGGACGAGGGAGCCGACTACGAGGCAGGTGATGATGGCGGTTACCAGACCGCTGCGGAAACTGGTGGCGAAGCCGGTGAAGAACAGGGCTGCGGCAGCCAGATAGAGCAGGTAGCCCATACGTTGCCCGGTCACGGTCAGCTGGGCGATGCGGCGGCGCCGTGCGGCTAGGCCGTTGTCGCTCACGGGAGCCATCCGGCCTCGTCCAACAGCGCGACCAGGTCTGATCGGACCCGTTCCAGGGAGAAGTGCTTCTGGGCTATGGCTTGATTCTGGTCCAGAAGTTCGATGTCGGGGCAGTCCAAGAACGCCTGCACTTCGTCGAGGCGCTGGGGGGAGAACCAGCGGAACCCGAAATCGGCCAACTCCGAGGCCACCGGGTAGCCGCCCACTACGCAGGGCCGCTGCCAGATGGCTGCTTCCACTGGGGGGTTGCCGAACCCCTCCCATGTGGACGGGAACACCACCAGATCGGCGGCCGCGTAGATGTCGGGGGTGCGGGCCACCGGCCGGTGGATCACCGGGCAGCGGGCAGCGGCCAGCAGCCCGCTTAAGGTGTCGTCGTAGCCCTCTTCGGCTTGTCCCATCAGCCAATAGGTGCCTCCCAGTTCTTCGGCGATGGCGATGGCCGCGGGGATGTTCTTGCGGGGAATGGCCCTCACTGGGTGGGCAACCAGCAGGATCTCATCGTTCACTCCGAGCCTTGTTCGCATTGCCGCCCGGTTGCCCTCAGGGCAGTGGGCGTCGAATCCGTTATAGATCACCGTGGATTCGATTCCCCGATGGGCGAACTGTTCGGCGGTGAGCCGGTTGATGACCACATGGCGCCAAGAGGGATTGTGGGCCGGCAGCTCGGTAACCGATGCGAATCGCTCCCGCTGCCAGGGAGGATCATGGTGGTGCAGGATCGCAGGACGACCGGCCAGCGTTCGGGCAACGGTGCGGGCCGCCGGAAGGTTCAGCGGAATGGTGCAGAGGTTCTCCACCACCACTAGATCAACGTCGCCCACCGCGGCCGAGAACTCGTCGGGGTCGGGGCCGCCAAGTTGGTCTATGCCGAGCCCCGGGATAAGCCGGTCAACCGGACCCTCGCCAGCCACCGTCACCATGTCGAAGCCGATGTCGGTCAACATCTCCTGCCAGAGCTGGGCGACTATCGACACACCATCGCTCAACCCCAGTCGAAATGAGACGATCGCGCCGCGGGCCATTCCCACGAGGTAACCAGATATCCCCGATTTGTGAGACTTTGGAGGAATGGATGAGCCAGCGGAGTTCGACCGCTCGGCGGTGCGGGCCGCGGCCCGGGCGGTATTGGAAGCCCACTGGGTTCCCGAGGGCTATGCCGTCCCGAATCCTTCGACCTATCCCTGGCAGTGGCTGTGGGATTCGTGCTTCCACGCGCTGTGCTGGGCCGAATTGGGCGACGACCGCAGCCTGACAGAGCTCCAAACAGCATTGTCGGTTCAGGGTGAAGACGGTTTCGTTCCCCATATGAACTATGTGCGCAATCCCGGAGTGGCGGCCGACTTGTGGGGTCGGGACAAGGCATCGTCCATCACCCAGCCCCCCATGTACGGGCACGTCGTGGCGGAGTTCGTGCGTCGGGGAGTGGACGTCGACCAGCAAACAGTGGCCCAAGCCGAGCACGGCCTGAGATTTCTGCTGTTCGACCGCCACCGCCTGCCCGGCGGACTGGTGGCGCTGGCCCATCCGTGGGAGAGCGGTGCCGATGACAGCCCTCGCTGGGATGACTTCTGTCCCGGTGGGTTCTCCCTGGATTCTTGGCGTCGGATCAAGAATCAGCTAGTCACGTCCATCGAGCGCAGCCCGACGGGCTCTCCGGTGGCCAATCCGGCATTCGAGTCCGCTTCTGCCGGATTCAATGCACTCGTCGTGTTCAATGCCTGGGAACTGGCCACGGTGACCGGACATTCGGAGGTCACCGAAAGGGCCGATGAACTGGCCGGATACCTGGCTGCCCAGTGGGACGAATCCCGCCGCACCTGGGCAGACTCCGGAGCGTCGGAGTCGGGCTCGGGTGTAGCTCGCACGTTGGACGGCCTGTTGCCGATGCTGGTTGCTGTGGAATCCGACCGGGTAGATGCCGTGGCTGTCGACCTAGCCGATTCCGCGGCCTATGGCGGGCGGTATGGGCCGGCTGGAGTTCACCGGCAGGAGCCCGGTTTCGATCCCCGTTCTTACTGGCGGGGACCGGCCTGGCCTCAGCTCAGCTACCTGGTGTGGGTGGGGCTGCGCCGACACGGTCGCCGAGAAGCTGCGGAAGCGGTGGCGTCGTCCACGGTCAGGGGGGCAATGCGGAGCGGCTTTGCCGAGTACTGGGATCCCGACGATGGCACTGGCGGAGGTGCTGTCCCTCAGTCGTGGACGGCTTTGGCGGCGCTGATGGTGTGATCGGTGCCGGTCGGTTCAGAGGGCGATGCCCTCCATGGTGCCGATAATGAGCAGCCCCCGGCGGCTGTGCACGAAACAGGAGATGCGCCGTCGGGACTCCTCGCCTTCCCAGTCGGTCCTACTAGGGGTGATCATGCCGATGTCAAGCTCCGATTTCTCGTAGACGAGGCCGACGTATGGCTCAAACTGCTCATAGCACTGGAGCAGACCCCAGTTTCTGATCGATTCCTCACCTGGGTAGGGAGCCTCGCCGGGAGCGTCGTGGATCAAGATGGCGTACACCTGGGCGTTGTGGGGCCGAGTGCAGCCGATCGCGGTGGTCAGCTGGGCGGGAAGGTCGTTGCGGTCCAAATAGGTGTACTGGTTGAAGCATGTTCCCACCAAGAGGTCGTGAGGCTCGGTAACGGTCCCCTCGAATCGGTCGCGTAGGTCTTCTTCGGTAGCCAAGAGATCGGGTTCGGCCGTGGGATCGACAAATACCTCGTCGATCTGGGTGTCCTCCGACTCATCACCGCCGCACCCGGCAACGGCCAGCGCCAGTACCAAAGCCAAAGAGAGAAAACCGCGGGTAAGTCTCAGCATCGAATCCATGTCATCAATAGGAGGGGAGGATCCGGTCGATGTGCCAGAACGCCATGAACATAACAACCAAGAAGGGCAATGAGAACAAAGCGTAGGTCGGAAGCCTCCTCCACCGGTGTCCGGCGAAGATGGCGGAGAACCAAATGGCCAGAGCAGCCAATCCCCACAAGATTGCGGGGACCAATGCGTCAGAGTCGCCGTCCAGGCCTTCGCCGAAGGAGTCAGCCGCCGGAGGGGGATCGTTTGCAGGAGATGCCGGGTCTGGGGCACCCGCACCCCCAGACCCAGAGTCGCGGGGGAGTCCGATCTGGCCGCTGGCCGTCTCATCGGTTTCATCGGCCGGCGTCGGTTCCGGCAAGGCCTCGCTAGGCGAAGGTCGAGGCGTCGGAGTCTGCTCATCATCAGTCGGCTCTGGGACTGTTGCCGCTTCATCAATGAGTTCTGTCTCTTCGGCAGGCACGGGAGCAGGAGTTGCGGTAACCGTCTGCTCGCTGACTTCCGCCTCGTCCAGTATCTCGTCGGCCAGCTGCGGTTCGGCCAGTTCCTCTAGTCCGGGTCGGGGGTAGGTGGGGGCGGGCTCATTCAGCAGCTCGGCCACCACGATTATGCGTTGGCGGGCAGAGCCTTTGGGGTGGCAGGCGGTCAGGGTTAGGCGGTTGGGGTTGTCGCGGAAATCCTGGTCGAGTACCTCTACCGCGGTGGGGGGCACGATCAGGTGGCCGTGGCCTTCTCCCTGTTCCAATACCTGATAGGTGAACTGCCCTTGGATGGTGGTGACCACAATCTCGTCTCCGGGGAGGAGTTTGTCGATTTCGCCGAAGGGGGCGCCGTAGGTCGTGCGGTGCCCGGCTATGGCCGCGTTTCCTTCCTGGCCGGGCAAGGGGGTGGTGGGATAGTGGCCGGGGCCTTTGCGAAGATCGCTGACCCTGACTCCCTCAACGACGGTCTTGTCTATATTGATGAGGGGAATTTGGATCCGGGCTATAGCCGATCCCTGATCCCGGTAGAGCATGGCCAGCCACTCGGGATGGGGTTCGTCGGATAGCCGGGGGTTTTCGGCGGGCTCGGGAGTTGCTGTTGGCCCGACCGTCGGGGTGGACCCCGAAACCGGGTTGGATTCTGCCGTCGTCAGCCCTGCCGTCGGCTCCGCAGTGGCTGGTGTTTCTGCCGTGGTTTCGGGGTCTATTGGCGCGGCAGGCACTATCGCGGCGTCCAGTGGCGGATCGAGAGAGTTGGAAGCCTCCAGCAAATCGCTGAACTCGTTGTCCAGTCCCTTCTGGGCTTGGGCCTCAAAAACGCCGGTTCCCCACAGCTGGAAGATCCCGAACAGCAAGATGATGAGCCCGATGGCGATGACGGTCTTTCCCAGTGTTCCCAGAACCCGCGCGACCGTCACGGCGAAATTGTACGGGCGTATCGGGTCATACTCACAGCAGGCGCTATGTGCGGCGGTGTGGATACGGTGGAGATATGAAGGTAGCTCTGAGCGTCCGGGATTTTCTGGACCGGGCCGAGGCGGTATACGGCGACCGAGTGGGGATCGTGGACGAGCCCGAACAGCCTGCTGAGGGGTGGGGCGAGCTGACCTATTCCCGGATGGCCGAGTTGGCCCGGGCTCAAGCAGCCGCCTTAGACGAGCACGGAATCGGCTTTGGCGAGCGGGTGGCCATCGTCTCCCACAACGCCGCTCGGTTGATGGTCTCTCTGTTCGGGGTGAGCGGATACGGACGGGTGTGCGTGCCGATCAACTTCCGGCTCAAGCAAGAAGAGATCAGCTACATCGTGGAGCACTGCGGGGCGACGATGCTGCTGATCGATCCGGAGCTGTCCGATGTGCTGGCCGGGGTGGACTGTCGCCACCGCTACGTGCTCGGCGCCGAGTCCGACGATGCCCTGCACCGTTTTGATGTCGAGCCTGAGCCGTGGACACCGAACGAGGATGCCACCGCCACCGTCAACTACACGTCGGGCACCACTGCCCGGCCCAAGGGCGTGCAGATGACCCACCGCTCTCTATGGCTCAACGCCACCACCTTCGGCTGGGCCGCCGGCGTGAGCGACAGGGACGTGTACCTCCACACCCTCCCCATGTTCCACTGCAATGGATGGGGCATGCCTTACGCCGTCAGCGGTGTCGGGGCTCGCCATATCGTGCTGCGCAAGGTGGACGGAGCGGAGATCTTGCGCAGGATTGAGCACCACGGGGTCACCTACTTGTGCGGGGCGCCGGCGGTGGTGGCCGCCGTGCTGGACGCAGCCCAGGATTGGGAGGGCGAGATTCCCGGTTCGGGTCGGGTGCGGATGACCGTGGCCGGAGCCCCTCCGCCCACTCGCACAATCGAGCGGATGGAGACCGAGCTGGGCTGGGAGTTCATGCAGCTCTACGGCCTCACCGAGACCGCTCCGTATCTGACGATGAATCGCCGAAGGGCCGAGTGGGATGAACTAGGTCCGTCGGAACGAGCGGTCAAGTTGTCCCGCCAGGGTGTCCCCGCCTTGGGAATCTCGCTGGGGGTGGACGAGTCTGGCGAAGTGCTGGCCCGAGGCAACCATGTGCTGGAGGGCTACTGGGAGCAGCCAGAGGTGTCCGCTGATGCCCTGGCCGGGGGCTGGTTCCACACCGGAGACGGCGGTTACATCGACGATGAGGGGTACCTCACCCTGTCCGACCGCAAAAAGGACGTGATCATCTCCGGCGGCGAGAACGTGTCGTCCATCGAGGTGGAAGACGCCTTGTTCGCTCATGAGGCGGTGGCTGAGGTGGCGGTGATCGGGGTGCCGGATGAGAAGTGGGGTGAAACGGTGAAAGCCCTAGTGGTGCTGGCCCAGGGAGCTTCGGCCACTGAGGCCGAACTGATCCAGCACTGCCGCAGCCGCCTAGCCCATTACAAGTGCCCCACGTCAGTGGAGTTCCGCGAAGAACTGGCCCGCACCGCCACCGGCAAGCTCCAGAAGTACCGCCTGCGCGAGCCCTACTGGGCCAGCCACGACCGCGGCATCAACTGACTGGGATAGGCGATCTAGCCCAGCGAAACTGGGGTGGACACCTCGGTGAAGAAGTCGTTGCCTTTGTCGTCGGTCACGATGAAGGCGGGGAAGTCCTCCACCTCGATCTTGTACACCGCTTCCATTCCCAGCTCGGGGTATTCCAACACCTCAACCTTGCGGATCGAGTCCTTGGCCAGCCGAGCTGCCGGGCCGCCGATCGACCCAAGGTAGAAGCCGCCGTGGCGGGCGCAGGCGTCGACCACCTGGCGGGATCGGTTGCCTTTGGCCAGCATGATCAGGCTTCCCCCGGCGGCTTGGAATTGGTCCACATAGGCATCCATGCGCCCCGCGGTGGTGGGGCCGAATGAGCCGGAGGCGTATCCCTCGGGGGTCTTGGCCGGGCCGGCGTAGTACACGGGGTGGTCGCGCAGGTACCCGGGCATGGGCTCGCCGGCGTCGAGCCGTTCCTTGATTCGGGCGTGGGCGATGTCTCGGCCCACCACCAAGGTGCCGGTGAGCGACAGGCGAGTCTTCACCGGGTGCTTTGACAGCTCGGCTCGGATGTCGGCCATGGGCCGGTTCAGGTCGATGCGCACCACGTGGCCGCTGAGCTCATCGTCGGCGATCTCGGGCAGAAATCGGGCTGGATCGGTCTCGAGTTGTTCCAGGAATATCCCCTCTGAGGTGATCTTGCCCAAGGCCTGGCGGTCAGCCGAACACGACACCGCTATTCCCACCGGACAAGATGCGCCATGGCGGGGCAGCCGGATGACCCGGACGTCGTGGCAGAAGTACTTGCCGCCGAACTGGGCCCCGATCCCGAATTGTCGGGTCAGCTCCAGGATGCGGCCTTCCCATTCCAGGTCGCGGTAGGCATGGCCGGTCTCAGAACCCTCGGTGGGGAGGGTGTCCAGATAACGGGCTGAGGCGTACTTGGCCACCTTCAGCGTGTGCTCCGCCGAGGTGCCGCCAATGACCACGGCCAAGTGGTAGGGCGGGCAAGCGGCCGTGCCCAGGGTGCGCAGCTGCTCGTCCAAGAAGCGAGTGAGGGTTTCGGGGTTGAGCAGCGCCTTGGACTCCTGGAAGAGGTACGACTTGTTGGCCGAGCCGCCGCCCTTGGCCATGAACAGAAACGAGTAGGTGTCTCCGGGAGTGGCAAAAATCTCAATCTGAGCTGGCAGGTTGTTGCCGGTATTTCGCTCCTCGAACATGGTCAGTGGAGCCAACTGGGAGTAGCGGAGGTTTGAGGTCTGGTAGGTGTCGAACACCCCTCGGGCGATGGCCCGCTCATCATCGGCGTCGGTGAGCACCCGCTCGCCCTTGTGGCCTACCACCACTGCGGTCCCAGTGTCCTGGCATCCGGGAAGCACCCCGCCGGCGGCGATGTTGGCGTTGCGGAGCAGCTCGGTGGCGACAAATCGGTCATTGGCCGAGGCCTCGGGATCGTCCAAGATGGCGGCCAGCTGGGCCAGGTGCCCGGACCTCAGCAGGTGGGCGATATCCCTCATGGCCTCGCTGGTGAGCAGGCGTATGCCCTCAGGATCAACCTCGAGGAACTGGCGGTCGCCAAGCGTCACCGTGGACACGAAGTCGGAGGTCAGCAGGCGGTATTCGGTAGAAGTGTCAGGCCCCTTGGGGAGCAACTCGGTATAGGCGAATTCGGCCATGCGTTCGCTTCATTCAACGTGGGTTTTACTCAGCCTAACGCCGGGGTCCCGGCGAACGGCGATGGGTCCCCAGCATCGGGGATCACCGGGGGGTGCCAGCTCATTGCAAGGCCGAGCTGAGTCGCGAAGTCCCTCCAGTCTGGAGGATTCCAGCCCTCGGCAGAGGCCCGCAGGTTGAGTTGGTGGTCGAGGTGAATGATGGCAGGCAGTGACTCCAGCCCCAATGCCCGCACCACTGAGCGGTCCTCGTCGGCAAACGTGAGAATCTCATTGGTCCACGGCCCGAGAAATTCCTCGGTCTCGTGGGGTGAGGCGGTGACCAAGAACGCCACCCGGCAGTCGGCGCCGACAAAGTTGCGCAGAATTCGGCCGGCGGTGTCGATCATCCAAGAGCTCTCGTAGGTATACGGGTCGAGCAGGACCATGACCAGATGGAAGACGGTGACCCAGTCGCCAATGGGGCGGGGCTCGCCGTTCAGGGGCGTCAGGTTCACATCGGCATCAAGCGTTGCGGCCATCGCATTCGAAGTTACCCCAGCATGGGGGCTGAACTCGGTGTCGTGGCTGATGATCAGATCGCGGTCGCGTACGCTTTGGACCATGCACCCAATCGAGCATCTGCGCTACGTAGCCCGGTCTTCCGGGGTGGGTCAGGAAGCGCTGGTCCGGGAGACGGCCGGGGCGCTTATGAGCTTCGGCCACGATCCGGCTGGACTGGTCACCACCTGTAGGCGGATGCTCGCCCGCCAGCCTTCCTCGGGTCCGCTCATGTGGCTGGCCTCCCGGGTTCTCACCGCGGCCGACCCCCGGTCGGAAGTCCGGGCCTGCATGCAGGCGATAGCAGAGGACAGAACGGCCCGACTCTTATCGCGTGAGCTGCCCGTTGAAGCCACGGTGTGCGTGCTCGGCTGGCCGGACCTGATCGGCAGCGCTCTGCGTTTAAGGGGTGATCTCCGGGTGCTAGTGGTGGATGTACTGGGGGAGGGCTACCACTTGGTGCGCCGCCTGTCAGAGCAAGACAGCTGGGTTGACGAGGTGGCCGAGAGCGGACTGGGAGCAGCGGCGGCATCGGCAGAGGTAGTGCTCTTGGAAACCGCCGCAGTCGGCCCTGAGGGGTTCTTAGCCGTTGCCGGGTCTCGGGCCGCAGCAGCAGTGGCCCGTGCCGCCCAAGTACCGGTGTGGCTGGTTGCAGGAAGGGGGACGGTCTTGCCCGGCCCAATGTGGAACTCGCTGATCGAGAGGGCGCTGGGAATGGTGAATGCGTGGGAGGCTGACGAAGAGGTCGTGCCCCTCGCATTGGTAGATCGAGTAGCCGGGCCCGACGGGCCGGTCTCAGTGCCCGAGGCAGTTTCCAGCACCGACTGCCCGGTCGTCCCCGAGTTGTTCTGCTCAGCAATTTGACCGGTCCACATCTAATTGAAAGGCAGGTGCCCCGCCCGACGCGGGGTAGCCAGAAGGCAGGCACTAGCCTTCTGGCTGACGAGGGCAAGGTCTGCCCCTTTCCGAGGAGTCCATGTGTCTGACAGTCCACCGTTCGACTCGGCCATGTTCCGCCAAGTGCTCGGACAATTCCCCACCGGCGTGACCGTGGTCACCGCTGCGGGCCCAGACGGACCAGCTGGGCTGGCCATCGGCTCTTTTGGCTCGGTGTCGCTCGACCCGCCTCTGGTCATGTTCATGCCGGGCACTACATCCACCAGCTGGCCGGCCATCGAAGCCGCCGGACATTTCGGGGTGAACATCCTGGCTGAAGACCAGGTGGAGATGTCCAACCTGTTCGCCTCCAAGGCCGAGGACAAGTTCGCCGGCTTGGAGTGGACGACGAAGATCACCGGCGCTCCCATCTTCGGTTCCTCGTTGGCGTGGATCGACTGCGAGATCGACCAGGTGGTGGAAGGCGGCGACCACTGGATCGTCCTGGGCCGAGTGTTGGATCTGGAGGTCCAGCGGGACGACGTGGGGCCGCTGGTGTTCTTGGCCGGGAAATACGGCTCGTTCAATCTGCTGGGCTGACGAGCGATGCCGGTTTATGCGTTGGGAGGCATTGAGCCCGATATCCACCCCGAGGCGTTCATTCACCCGCTGGCGGTGATTATCGGCCGGGTGAGCGTCGGCGCAGAGTCCACGATTTGGCCGGGAGCAGTGCTCCGGGGTGACGGAGCGGGTATCACCATCGGGGCCCGCACTTCGATTCAGGACAATGCCGTGATCCACAACACCGACGAACTGGCCACCGTGGTGGGAGACGATGTCACCGTCGGCCACCTGGCCCACTTGGAAGGCTGCACTATTGAGGACGAAGCGCTGGTAGGCGTCGCCTCAGTGGTGTTGCACGAAGCGGTTGTAGGCCGAGGTGCGCTGGTGGGAGCCAGTGCAGTGGTCACCAACCACATGAAGATTCCACCTCTGGCTTTGGCCGTTGGCGTGCCCGCCAAAGTTCGCGAAGGCCATATGGCCGAGGGGCAGAATCGAGAGGACGCCCAGGGCTATGTGGCCCGGGGCTACCGATATCGAGCTGAGATGCGCTTACTGGGCTGATCGCCGGTAGTATTCAGGTAAGCCACGTCGAACCCTTCGCTAGGATTTTCATATGTCGTCGGAAGCCCTTGCCCTTGATCTCGGCCGATACAAGCTCGGCTGGAGCGACGAGGAAGATTACGTCTTCAAGCCCAAGAGAGGGCTGAACACCGACATCGTCCAGGAGATGTCGTGGATGAAGAGCGAGCCTGAGTGGATGCGCAACTTCCGCTTGAAGTCGCTCTCCCGATTCGAGAAGCGGCCCATGCCCAACTGGGGCGGCGACATGTCGGGCATCGACTTCGACAACATCTACTACTACATCAAGCCCACCGAGGGTCTGGCCGATGACTGGGACGCGGTGCCCGACTCGATAAAGGACACCTATGAGAAGCTGGGCATCCCCGAGGCCGAGCGCAAGTATCTGGCCGGGGTGACCGCCCAGTACGAGTCCGAGGTGGTTTACCACCGCAACCGGGAGGACTTGGAGCGCCAAGGAGTGTTGTTCTGCGACATGGACACCGCCCTCAAGGAGTATCCCGAGTTGGTGCAGGAGCACTTCGGTTCGATCATCCCGCCGGGCGACAACAAGTTCGCATCCTTGAACTCCGCAGTGTGGTCGGGGGGCAGCTTCATCTATGTGCCTCCCGGTGTGACGGTGGAGATGCCGCTTCAGGCCTACTTCCGCATTAACGCCGAGAACATGGGCCAGTTCGAGCGGACCCTGATCATCGCCGACGAGGGTTCGCAGGTTCACTACATCGAGGGGTGTTCGGCTCCAGTGTATACCAGCGATTCGCTGCACTCCGCGGTGGTGGAGATCTTGGTCAAGAAATCGGCCCGGGTCACCTACACCACCATCCAGAACTGGTCCAACAACGTGTACAACCTTGTCACCAAGCGGGCCAAGGTTGAGGCCGAGGGCCACATGGAGTGGATCGACGGCAACATCGGCTCCCGTCTGACCATGAAGTACCCCGCGGTAGTGATGGTCGGCCCCAAGGCCTCGGGCGAGGTGCTATCGGTGGCCTATGCCGGCCCCAACCAGCATCAAGATGCCGGGGCCAAGATGACCCACGCCGCCCCAGAGACCACCTCAAAGATCGTGTCCAAGTCGATCTCCAACGGTGGAGGTCGCACCAGCTACCGGGGTTTGGTCCGAGTGGAGGACGATGCCTACGGGTGCCGCAGCCACGTGCAGTGCGATGCGCTGATCTTGGACGAGGACAGCGTGTCCGACACTTACCCCTACATGGAGGTGGGCACCCGGGACGCGGAGATCGGCCATGAGGCCACCGTCTCCAAAGTGGCTGACGAGCAGTTGTTCTATCTGATGAGCCGCGGACTGACCCAAGAGCAGGCCATGGGCATGATCGTCAATGGCTTCATCGAGCCAATCACCCGCACCTTGCCCATGGAGTACGCCGTGGAGTGGAGCCGGCTTATCGAGTTGCAGATGGAGGGATCTGTCGGCTGATGCCCATGCGGCAAGATTGCAAGTACTTCGAGAGCCGGTCGTACCCCAATGGAGAGACCGTGCGGAAGTGCGATTTGGATTTGGCCCCTGAGGCCCCGTGGCGCTGTCCCGACGACTGCTCGGCCTATGAGCGCCGAATGGTTGACGTGAACTGGTCGCACGGCACTCTGGTCACGCCGCCAACTCCCGAGGCGCCGTCCAGCGTGGGCAGCGACGACAGCATCGGCGCTCTGCTTGATGCCGCCGAGGACATCGTGAACGAAGCAGGCCCCCGAGTGATGGCTGAACTGGAGAAGGAGAAGTCCCGGAGAAGGTCAAGAGCGGGGGGCGGCGGAAAGGCCAAGCGGCGAAAGCGCCGTCGTCGTTCGTGATCGATTCACAATTCACTCCCGAGGCGGCCGGTGCCATACCCGGCCCCGATTGGCTGGCCCGCCGTCGAGTGGCTGCCGCCGAGCAGGTGGCTGCCTCGGCTATGCCCTCGGTGGAAGAAGAACTCTGGCGGTATACCCCCATTGGGCAGCTAGACCTCGGCCGCTATCAGCTGGCTACAGACGCCGGCGCCCAATCACCGACTCCCATCCCCGGTCACTGTGCGATCGCCGACACCAGCAACGGCCGGCTGTGCGGGATGGAGTTGGCCCCCGAGGCCGCAGCCCAAGGAGTGGAGGTCCGACCCTTGGGCGAGAGCGACGCCGAGCTGGCCGCATCGGTTGATGTCGACCTATTCGCCGTCATGAATGCGGCGTTCTCCGTTGATCCGGTGTTGGTGCGGGTGCCCCCAGGAGTGAGCGTGGATGGGCCCATCGTGGTGCGCCACTGGATCGACGCCGAAGGAGCCGCAGTTTTCCCCCGGTTGATCGTGGACGCGGGGGCCGATTCCTCGGTCGAAGTGCTGGAGCTGTACGGCTCAGCCGATGTTGCCGCGTTCGTGAGCCCAGTGGTCGAGATCAGGGTGGCTTCCGCCGCCCGAGTCGGCTATCTAGCTATGCAGGACCTGGGTCCCAAGGTGTGGCACATCGGCTCGCAGGTCAGCCACATCGGCTCGCAGGCCCATATGCGGGCCTCCACTGCCGCGTTGGGCGGCGAGTATGCCCGAATGCGGCTGGACACCCATCTGTCCGGCCGGGGCGCTACCGGTGATCTCATATCGCTGTATTTCGGCGACGGCGACCAGACTCTGGACTTCCGCACCTTCCAAGATCACGCCGCTCCTGATACCACCAGCAGCCTGCTGTTCAAGGGGGCGGTGGACGATTCCTCCCGTTCGGTCTACACCGGGCTGATCCGGGTTCGGCCCGATGCCCGAGGCACCAACGCCTACCAGACCAACCGGAACATCAAGCTGTCGGAGGACGCTTGGGCCGAGTCGGTGCCCAACTTGGAGATCGAGAACAATGAGGTGCATTGCAGCCACGCTTCCGCGGTCGGCCCGATCGACGGCGAGCAGTTGTTCTACCTGGAGAGCCGGGGGGTTCCCACCGAGACCGCCGAGCGCCTGATCGTGACCGGGTTCTTCGACGAGGTGCTCGATCAGTTTCCTGTTCTTGAGGCAGTGCCTGCGGTGCGAGATCGGCTCCAGTCCAAGATCGAGGGGCTTAGCCATCACCACGCCATTGAGAGAAACGGCTCGGGGGCGTGACCGGGGATCGGGTGGCGCTGTGCCCGCTAGACCAGTTGGGAGACGGGGAAGCCCGGAGGTTCGACATCGAGGTTGGCGGGTTAGCTCGCCAGGTGGCGGTTGTCCGGTTGGGAGATGATCTTTATGCCCTGGGGGACATATGCAGCCATGCCGACTACTCCCTGGCTGAGGGCGAAGTAGACGCCGAAGATGGCACCATCGAATGCTGGAAGCACGGCAGTTTGTTCTCATTGGCCACTGGTGAGGCTGAGACCTTGCCTGCCACTCGTCCGGTGCCCGTCTACGACGTAGCGGTGGAAGACGGTCAAGTTTGGCTGGAGGTTGGCCACGATGAATGAGCCGGCCGTGAGCGAGCTGGTTGTCTCGGGCCTGCATGTCCGGGTCGGCGGGCAGATGGTGCTGAACGGGGTAGACCTGCGGGTGGCATCGGGCGAAGTCCATGCCGTGATGGGGCCCAACGGCTCGGGCAAGTCGACCCTGGCTTACGCCATCATGGGCCGTCCCGGCTATGAGGTCACTGCCGGGTCGATCACTCTGAACGGAGCCGACCTGGTGGATCTGACTCCATGGGAGCGGGCTCACGCCGGGCTGTTTTCCACCCAGCAATATCCCACCGAGGTGCCGGGTGTGGGTTTGGAGATCATGCTGGAAGAAGCAGTGGCCGCTACTGGAGGGGACCGCAGCGCGGTGGAAGCCCAAGTAGCTGCCGAGGCTGAGCTAGTTGGCTTCGACCCGGACTTGCTGTACCGGTCGCTGAACGTTGATCTGTCCGGGGGCGAGATGAAGCGAAGCGAGGCGGTGCAGCTCGGCGTGCTCCGCCCTCGAATTGCCATCTTGGACGAGCTGGACAGCGGCCTGGATGTGGACGCCTTGGCCGCGGTGAGCCATCGCATCGAGCTGGCCACCCACCAGGACAATTTGGGCGTGCTGGCCATCACCCACTTCAGTCGTCTGCTGACCGTGCTCCATGCCGACGTGGTCCACATCCTCATTGACGGCGTGATTCGGGAGACCGGAGGCCCGGAACTGGCTGCCCAACTGGAGGACACTGGCTACGATCCTTGGGTCGATGACCGCTCTGTCGCCCCCGTTGAAATCCACCTAGGAGGAGACCCATGGCCGTAGACGCCGATGCCAAAAGACTGCTCAGCGACGAGGAGATCGCCGCCGCCCTGGAAGACCTTCCCGGATGGGAGCGCCAAGGAGACAAGCTGGCGGCCACCTTCAATTTCTCCGACTTCTCCGAGGCCTTCGGCTTCATGTCTCGGGTAGCACTGATCTCCGAGCGCCTCTTCCACCACCCCGAGTGGTCCAACGTCTGGTCCACGGTAGAAATAGCCATCACCAACCACGCCGCTGGAGGCCTCACGGAGTTGGATTTAGAGTTCGCCCACCGCGTCAACGCGATGGTCTGAATTGCGTAGCCGGTTCTTGGCTTAGACGAAGGCGAGGTCTTCGCAGCGGTTGAGGGCTCGTTCTACGGCGTTGCGGTCGGGGATCAATATGGCGGTGAGCCAGCCAATCAGGGCTGAATCAGGCGCTGGTTTGGGCTTCTTCGATGGCCTGGGTGAGGGTGTGCCACGACAAGGTGGCGCACTTGATTCGCACCGGGAACTTGACCACGCCCTTGAGGGCCTCCAGGTCGCCGAGTTTGATGTCGGCGCCATTGCCGTTGGCGGGGGGCGGGTCGTCAGGGGCGGGCTCTATCGACATCATGGACTTGAAGGCGTGGTTGAGCCGGTGCAGTTCCTCGGTGGTGCGACCGATGACGGTGGCCGACATCATCGATGCCGAGGCCTGGCTGATCGAGCAGCCCTGGCCGCTCACCTTGATGTCGTCGATCACCCCGTTGGCCAAGCGCACGTAGACGATCACCTCGTCGCCGCACAGGGGATTGAACCCCTCGGCCCGCACCGCAGGCGGGGTGTCCAGCTCTCCCCGGTTGCGGGGATTGCGGTAGTGGTCGAGGATGATCTCGCGATAGAGGTCTTCAAGATCAGGCATGGCAGCGAATCATCAGTTTACGGGCGAAAGCCCAAAGATATGCAGTCATTCTGCTCTCAGCGGCTTCATTCAATGAAGAAGGCGTCGGCATCGGCCAGCGCATCGGCCAGGGCATCGACGTCTGATTCATCGTTGTACACATACATCGAGGCCCGGCTGGTGGCGGCACAGCCCAGCACCCGCATGAGCGGCTTGGCACAGTGGTGGCCGGCCCGCACGCACACCCCGGAACGGTCCAATACCTGGGCCACGTCGTGAGGATGGATTCCCTTGTACTCGAACGACAACACTCCGCCCCGCTCAGCCGGCTCGGTTGGCCCGTGGATGGTGATGTCGTCTCCATAGCGCTGGTTCAGGGTGCGCAGGGCATAGCCGGTGAGGGCCACCTCGTGCTCTCGAATCTGCTCCATGCCCAGCCCATTGAGATAGTCCACCGCTGCTCCCAGCCCGACCGCCTCAGCTATGGGCGGGGTTCCGGCCTCGAATTTCCAGGGAACCGCCGCGGTGCTGAATCCCTCCTTGGTCACGTTGAGGATCATCTCGCCCCCGCCCAGGAACGGCGGCATGGCCTCCAAGAGCTCGGATTTGGCCCACAGCACCCCGATTCCCGTTGGGCCGCACATCTTGTGGCCGGTGAAGGCCACGAAGTCGGCCCCCATCTCCGCCACATCGGTGGGCAGATGCGGGGTGTACTGGCTGGCGTCCACCATCATCAGCGCGCCGGCTTCGTGAGCCGCGTCGGCCAGTTGCCGGATGGGGTTGATGGTGCCCAGCACGTTGGACACTGCGGCCACGCTCAGCAGCCGGGCCCCGTCGAGCAGCCGGTCGAGGTCGGTCAGGTCTAGATGGCCGTTGGCGTCGATGGGGATCCAGCGCAGCTCGATGCCCTGCTCGGCGGTCAGCATGTGCCAGGGAACGATGTTGGCGTGGTGCTCCAACTCGGTGATCACCACCGGGTCACCCGGCCCCAGATTGGCCCGGCCCCAGGTTCGGGCCACCAGGTTGATGGCCTCGGTGGCGTTCTTGGCGAAAATGACCTCAGAGTCCCGAGAGGCTCCGATGAATTGGGCGACCTTGTTCCGAGCCAGCTCCATCGCCTCGGTGGCCTCTACCGCAAGTTGGTAGGAGCCCCGGTGGACGTTGGAGTTGTAGCGCTCGTAATAGTCGGTTATGGCATCGATCACCGCTCTGGGTTTGTGGGAGGTGGCGGCCGAGTCGAGGTACACCAAGCGGCCGCCGTGGACCTTCCGACATGTGATGGGAAAGTCGGCTCGAATGGCGGCAGGGTCTAGCGCCATGCCTCGTACCCCTCGGCATCCAGTTGGGCGGCCAACTCGAAGCCGCCGCTGGCCGCGATCTTCCCGTTCATCAGGATGTGGACGTGGTCGGGCTTGAGGTGGTCGAGCAGCCGGCGGAAGTGGGTGATGGCCAGAACCCCCATCTCCGAGCGGGAGTCCCGCACCTCCTGCACCCCGCTGGCCACGATCTTTAGGGCGTCGATGTCCAGGCCGGAGTCGGTCTCGTCCAAGATGGCCATCTCCGGCTCCAAGATGGCCAACTGAAGCACTTCATTGCGCTTCTTCTCGCCCCCGGAGAACCCGTCGTTCAGATAGCGGTCGGCAAAGGAGGGGTCCATGTCGAACCGCTCCATCCACTCCATCACCGCCAGCCTCAGTTCAAGCACTGACAGGTCGATGCCCTTGCGGGCCGACAGGGCCTGCCGCAGGAAGTTCATCACCGAAACGCCGGGGAACTCCTGGGGGTACTGGAAGGCCAAAAACAGCCCGGCCTTGCCCCGAACGTCGGCTGACCAGTCAGTTATGTCGTCGCCCTTGAAGCAGATCCGCCCCCCGGTCACCTCGTACTCGGGGCTGGCCAACAGCGCGCTGGCCAGAGTCGACTTGCCCGAGCCGTTGGGCCCCATCAGGGCGTGTACCTCACCCTCCCGAATGGTGAGGTCGATGCCCGACAGAATCGGGATGCCGCCGTCGGCCGTGGCCACATGCAGGTTCTCGACCTCAAATAGTGGGGCCTCGGGCTGGCTCACCTGATCAGTCTACGTCGGGGGAGTCGTTATCCCTATCACCGGAAAGCCGCATAGCAAGCCGGTGGCCGGGTCTACCAACCCCTGTCGATCCACTCCTGGAGATGGGGAGTCTCGTCGCCGATGGTGGTCTGATCGCCGTGGCCGGGGAGCACCAGGGTGTCGGAGGGCAGCGGGGAGAACATCCGCTTTTCGATGGATTCGATGATGGTGTCGAAGTCGCCGCCCTCGAATCCGGTGGCCCCAGGGCCGCCGGGGAAGAGGGTGTCGCCGGAGAAGAAGATGGGCGAGCCCTCCAGTCGGAACGACATCGACCCCGGCGTGTGGCCCGGCGTGTGGATGCAGTGCAGGCGGAGTCGGCCCACCTCGATGACCGACTCGTCCTCGAGCAGGTAGTCGTAGGAGTCGAGCATGGCGGCATCTTCGGCGGTGACGCCCACCTCGTACCCGGCGTCGCGCACCGCCGGGATGGCCTGGATGTGGTCCCAGTGCCCGTGGGTTTCCAACACGGTGCGTACCCCCAGGGAAGAGCACAGCTCCAACAGCTTCTCGTGCTCGTTGGCCGCGTCGATCAGCACTGCATCGCCGGTTTCGCGGCAGCGGACGACGAACACGTTGTTGTCCATCGGACCCACTACCACTTTGTGGATCTCGGCCTGGGTGTCTTGCCAGTGCAGGGTCATGGCTGCTCTTTTCGCGTGCGGGTCACGTTGCGACCCCGATTGTGCCCCATGTATCGGCCCAGTGACAGGTTCGAGCGTGGCTACCAGGGTTGTGGTCTAGTAGAAACAGAGCCGTGAACTTTGCCTTCAGCGAGGAACAAGAAGAGCTGCGGCGATTCGTCCGGCAGTTCTTGGAGGACAAATCTCCGGAGTCGGCGGTCCGAGAGCAGATGGACACCGAGAAGGGCTACGACGACGCGGTCTGGAATCAGATGGCCGAGCAGCTCGGATTGCAGGGGCTCATCATCCCCGAGGAATACGGGGGCAGCGGCTTCAGCTACATCGAGCTGATCGTGGTGCTTGAGGAGATGGGCCGGGCGCTGCTGTGCGCACCGTTCTTCTCCAGCGTGGTGCTGGCCGCCAACGCCCTCATCCACAGCGGAGATGAGGAGGCCAAGGCTACGCTGCTGCCCGGCATCGCCGGCGGCGAGACGGTGGCCGCGCTGGCCTTCACCGAGGAGAACGGCCGCTGGGATGAGTCGGGCATCACCGTGGAGGCCACCGCCGATGGCGGCGACTGGCGGATCAGCGGCACCAAGATGTTCGTGATCGACGGCCACACCGCCGACGTGGTGGTGGTGGCTGCCCGCACCCCCGGTGGGGTGAGCCTGTTCTGGTGTCCCAGCGACGCAGAGGGCTTGGCCTCCACGGCACTGTCCACCATGGACCAGACCCGCAAGCAGGCTCGCTTGGACTTCGACAACACCCCGGTCACGCTGATCGGCGCCGAGGGCGGGGGCTGGGCAGTGCTGGAGCGGGTGCTCGACCTGGCTGCGGTGGCCCTGGCCGCCGAGCAGGTGGGCGGCGCTCAGATGTGCCTGGACATGTCGGTGCAGTACGCCAAAGACCGGGTGCAGTTCGGTCGGCCCATCGGGTCGTTCCAGGCCATCAAGCACAAGTGCGCCGACATGCTGCTGGAGGTGGAGTCGGCCAAGTCGGCCGCCTACTACGCCGGCTGGTGCGCCTCGGAGCTGAACGACGAGCTCCCCTCGGTGGCCAGCTTGGCCAAGGCCTATTGCTCGGAGGCCTATTTCCACGCCTCTGCGGAGAACATCCAGATCCACGGTGGGATCGGCTTCACCTGGGAGCATCCCGCCCACCTCTACTTCAAGCGGGCCAAGTCGTCGGAACTGCTGTTCGGCGACCCCACCTATCACCGCGAGCTTCTCGCTCAGCGCATCGGGATCTGATCGGGCGCCGTTTCTTCCTGGCAGCAGATCGAAGCGGTAGGCGACTGGGGCCGCGACCGGTGTGACTCTCTTACTCGTCCTCGCCGCAGTCTTGGTGGTCGGGCTGGCCGCCTATGCGTTGATGCGGGTGTCCTCCCGGCTGGCCCACACTCGGGCACGGGCGGTGTACGACCTGTTCGAGGCGGTGGACTTTGTGGCCGATCGCCTGCCCGACGAGCTGTCGGCCAAATTGAGCTACGACGAAGTGCAGGACATCTTGCTCTGGCGGTTGGACCACCTGCGATTGCAGGGATCGGCTACCTATGGACGCGGCGATGTGACTGCTGTGGAAGCAGAAGGCCGCAACGAAGAGGTGGTAACCCGCGACGACGACTCGGTTGACTACGTGCTGGCCATGGCCTCAGAATCTGGGCGGGACATCGATGCGTTGGACGTCGTCGTGGTGCTCGACCTTGAGAGCCAGTACCTCAAAACCATCGGAGCACTCGGCCCTCCAGCCGAGGAATCCCCTTAGCGAAACGGTACGGTTGGGGAATGGACAGGCCACGGTCGCTGGAAGGCTTCCGATACGTGGGGGACAAGCGGTCCCAGTTGGTGTATGACTTGGATGAGATCAGCGACGAGTCGGTCATCCAGGAATTGGTGGCGTCCGAGCAGTACTTGGTGTTCGGACCTGACAGCCTGGCCGAGGCCCGAAACCGGGGCTATCGGCCCCGGGCGGTGTGACTCACTGGCAGACTACCGGCGGGCTCAAGCTGGCCGGACATCTAGGCCTACCGGAGAATCGTCGTTTGCGAGCCCTGCCCAGTGTGGTGCTGTGTCCCGGGTTTCCTTCGGCAGCCAACGGAGGTTCAAGGGCGGCGGAGCGGCTGTATCCCCTGGCCGATCGAATCGCGCAGAACATGGAGTGGGCCGCGCTGGTGCTCAACTACCGGGGATGCGGCGACAGCGAAGGCGATTTCTCGCTTGATGGATGGACCGACGATGTTCGCAGCGCGGTTGACTACCTCAACGGTCTTGAGCAGGTAGAAGGGGTCTGGCTAGCAGGGTTCGGTATCGGCGGGGCGCTGGCTGCCCACGTTGCCCAAGACGATTCCCGGGTCAGGGGGGTGGCCACCATGGGGTCGCCAGTGGACTTTGCCCATTGGGATCTCGGCGCGTCAGGGGTGGTGGAGTACGCCCGATCTCTGGGAATCATCTCTTCGCCCGGCTTCCCCGACTCGGTGGATTCGTGGGCCAAAGCCGCCAGTTCCATCCGTGTAGACCGGTGCGCCGCCGAGATCGCCCCCCGGCCCATGCTGGTGTTACACGGCTCCAACGACCGGGAGGTGTCCCCCTTCGACGCCCGAGCCATCGCCGATGCCCACGGCGACGCCGGCCTGCGCATCATCAGCGGTGCCGGCCACCGCCTCCACTCCGACCCCCGCTGCATAGCCATCCTCCTAGGCTGGCTCGACTCCCAAATCACCCTCATCCCCTGACGCCCCGAGCATCGGGCGAAGCAGACCTACACGGCCTTAGCGCCGACAAGAATGTGTCACTGCCGTCGGTAGAATATTCTCATGGAAATTAAGGCTGTGACCTGCGAAAACGCTAGAAGCGGGGTGCATGTTGAGGCGGTTGATGTGGCTGAGCTGGACGATGCTGGTTTGGATGCGCGACTGCGCCTGATCGGACTGTCCCGCAACCGGTTGGACGGGTTCTTGGCCGAGGCGGTTGCCGAGAAAGCTTGGCGAACCAGCCCTTATGACACGACGAACACTCTCAAGGCCGAATTGCGCCAGTCGGGTCACCAGGCCCAACGCACGATGCGGGAGGCCGACCAGTTGGAGAAGCTCACTGCCACTCGGGATGCGCTGGCCGAGAGCCGGATCACCACCGAGCACGCCCGCATCCTGGGCACTGCGGCACAAAATGGGCCGCTCGACGAACCCAAGATGCTGGCCGCGGCTGAAAGGCAAACGCCAGAGCAGTTGCGTAAAACGGTGCGCGATCACCAAGACGAGTTGGCTGGCGACGACGGAGCAAAGCGCGCAGAGCGCCAAAGGAAGGCTCGTACCGCAAGCTTCTCCGAACGAGACGACGGCATGTGGCAGTTGCTTGCCCTATTCGATCCCACAGCAGCGGCACGCATTCGAGTTGCTTTGAATAAAGCAACCGACGATGACTGGCGAACGGATAATCGCCGCGAGCACATCGCTGACCGCCATCGCCGGGCTGACGCACTAGAGCACCTCATCACCCGCATCGTCTCCGCTGGCGGCTCTGAGCAACCCCAGGGCACCACGCTGTTGTTGATGGCCAGCTACGACATGGTGGACAACAAGCTCGGCAACCCCCGCTTGGCCGACGGCACCCCGCTGCCTGCCGATGAGTTCCACAAGCTGGCCTGCGACGCCGACATCTTCTGCGGACTATTCCGGGAAGCCAATGCCGAACCGATCTGGCTGGGCCACACCAGCCGCCACCCCAACTTCGTCTTGCGGGCAGCGCTCGAAGCCCGAGACGGTGGCTGTATCGGTTGCCGCAAAGAACCGGAATGGTGTGTGGCCCACCACATCATCGAGTGGCAACACGGTGGCCCCACCCAACCCGACAACCTGGTGTTGGTCTGTCACGACTGCCACAAGAAGGTCCACTACCGAAACTGGGCCGTCGAGCAACACCCCGACACCTCCCGACACTTTCTCCGACCCCCCTGGCAACAAGCTCCCGACCCAGCGCTTAGACGCTGACAGCGGACTGGTGCCGCGTTTGCCCACTTGCGAGGGCAGACCGGAATGAGTGTGGGTTCAGTCTTCAGCTAAAGAGCTCTTTGAACTGATCGGGCCAGGTGAGGATCACTCCATGCTCCTTGCATAGCCCATACCAGTATTCGTCTGAAGGCGGACGCTCAACTGCAAGAATCGCCTGCACATGGTTAACTCCAGGCCAGTCCAGCAGGAAGGCATAGCTAAGCACCTGCCCCAAGCCGAGGCGAAGCTGCCGCTCTTCGTTCTCTTTGGTCAAACTCTTCACTTCGACCACGAAAGCTGAATCGCCCATCTTCCACGCGACGTCGAATTGGGGATCGTGAGTCGCTGGCGAGCGAGGTACTAACCCTGCGGACAGGACGGCTTCTGCTAATTCATCTTGCACATCCATGTGAGCTGTGGTTCCCCGGTCAACAAGATCGGGGTCAACCTCGAACACTCTCTTGCTCTCTGTCGATTCATGGCGAGTCGGCGAGACGTAGTCGCTGCCGCCAAAATTCTCAGGTTGAATCACTGGGCGGGGTTGTGTGGGCAAGGGCTTTTGGATCTGTAGCTGAGAGAGCAGATGACGTCCTGCATCAGTGATGGCTAAGCGGTTACTACCAACAGGCTTGATGAGCTTGGCTGACTCAAGCCAGCCGCGCCGATAGTTGACTTGAGTGCGGCTGTCCCAGTTCAAACTGTATTTCTTGCCTGCCTTACGTAGTTGTTCGGCTGTTTGGGATTCCTCGCTCATCTCTGCAAGCATCTCGCCAAAAAATCGAGTACGGCTGTGCAGCAGCGCGATCAGGATTCCATCATCTTCGGATTCGTACCAGCGGCTCGCGGCGTCGCTCAGATTGAGTTGGCTAGGACTGGACTCTAGTACCCCAGCTCTCACTAGGAATCTTGTCCTTTCATCGGCGCCTTTTTCGGTGAGGTCGTATTTGTTTTTGAGCCATGTGTTCAGTCCTGATCTAGTCAGGTGCTCTCGGGCCACCGCCTCACTGATTTCCCTTAAGGCATAGATATAGCCTGTATACCCCCCGGGCATGGGCAGCACGCTATTATGCCGCTTTTCCAGGGAAGCGGGAGTGGGATGTCGGCTAGGTTGGTCATGAGGGTTCAATCGTACTGAACCCGCCGGCTACTGTCAGTCCTGCTTGATCCTCCCTTTGGCCCTTTGGACTTTCTTCCAAGCCCTTGCCACAGAGACAGCTTCGGGGTTGTCGAACTTGACGACGGTGAGGGGGGGCTGGCCCTCAGGCCGAGGCCGCCACCTCGGTTGGCTCGACTCCCAAATCACCCTCATCCCCTGATGGGGCAGTCACAGGTGGAAAGCGAAGAGATGCCTTGCGCTCTCTTGTGTGAGGGGGGGCATACTTATAGTGGCCGGTGACCTAGCCGAAAGGCCCTCATCGGAAGTACGCCCCGGATCGGCTGTGGATCGCAGTCCCGGGGCCTCTGCGTGTTTGGAGCACACGGGGGGTTAGGATTTGAACGTGGCAGGTGTACGCGTCGTTGAGATAGAGGCAAGAGATTGCTTCCGCCTCTGGCTGCGGTTCGCTGATGGCGTTGAAGGGGAGGTGGATCTCTCCCGATGGGCATCCAGAGGCGAGTTTGCTGCTTGGGCAGACCCTGATTTCTTCAAGAACGTGAGCATTCGCGAGTACGGAGCGTTGGCTTGGGGCGATGGTGATGGCCTCGAACTCTCCCAGCAAGGTCTTTACACTGACCTCACCGGCAGGTCGTTGGAAGAGATCCACCCGAAGCCCTGGCAACCGCTCTTGCACTAGCCCACGTAACTGTGCCGGAACTCAGCCGCTTCTACGGCATCGTCATTCGCATGTTTGCCAACGATCACAATCCTCCCCACTTCCATGCCCACTATGGCGGTCACAGCGCCCTGGTTGACATAGCAACTCGATCTGTCATCGAAGGATCGCTTCCCAGGCGATGTCGAGGCATGATTGCAGAGTGGACCGAGTTGCATGAAGAGGAGCTTGTTGCTGCGTGGATGGCGTTACGGAGTGGCTCGCGTCCAGAGAAAATCGATCCGCTCGACTGAATTCCCGCCTGACGAGTTGCTCGGATTCAGCTCGCCTCATCAATGACTTGAAGTTCAGCAACCGACACCGTCGGCGACGTGGGTCTCATCGGCCTCCGACAAGTACTCCTGCCAGACATCAGTGTCCTTCTGAAGTTCGCTGAGTTGCCGTATTGCATGGTGAGCGAAGCGCCGCTGCCGGAGTGCTCTATGGACATCTCGGACTTCCGACTTCCCTGGCAACATGCTCCCAACCTAGCGCTCAGTCGCCAAGAATGAATAGCGCCTGATTCTCCGATCACTGTGCCAGTTGTTCTCCAAGTAGTTGGAGCCGTTGTTGAATGACTCGTGGAGCAGCAGCAAGGACGTAGCCCGCTTCGGCATTGCCCTGGATTGCGCCGACTAGAGGATTGGCCAAGGTGCCGAGCACACTTTGGATCTCTTGCTGTGAGCCCGCCTTTCCTGGAGGCTGGTTTCTCAGAAGCAGCCAGAGATCGCGGGCGGTCAGAGAGCCGGTTTCGCTGATTTGATTGGCCAGCGTTGCCAGCAACTCGGCTGCGAGTTCCCGAAGCCAGATCAAGTCTTGGGCAGCTCTGCTTATCGAGGTCGTGTCAACAGAACCGCCGGTGTCGAAGAGTGCTCGATAGTCCTCAAGACCTAGCGGCGCGTTGGCATGCTGCAAGCACAGATCGGCCAGCTGCTCGGTTGAGAGCACCGCCACTGTCTGGTCGACTGCTCTGTTCATCAGGCGCTTGCCAGACGGGTTCGGCCCTACGAGCATCGAGTAGTTGGCGTCGTGTTGTTTGCGGTGCTCATCAAGAGTGACCCAGTCCACCTGGCCATCGCCCAAAGAGCCATCGCCGACTGTCTTGGCATCGATGGTTACTGAGTAGGAGCCGTCCCTGCCCAGCGGCGCCCTGACGAGCACATCGGTTTTGCCGCTGCCGCCGAGCTTCTCAGCGTCGAACCCAAGAAACTGGAAAGCATCTCGTACGGCAAACTCCAATCGGGTGGGATTCTGGCTGTCTGTAGAAGCGTCTCGGATCTCGGTGGCGAGAACTTCAGCGCGGGAAGCGTCGCTTGCTGCGGCGGGCTGATCAATATCGGGAGCACTTGGGGGGAGGGTGTTGGCTTCAGGAGCGGGCGTGATTACTGGGGATGACTGTCGGCCAGGGTGCCCTAGGTCCAAGCCCGGTTGATGGACTGTCAGCAGGGAAAGCAGGTTGCGTCCCGCATCCGTGATGGCCAATCGACCCTTCCCGACTGGCTCAACCAGCATGGCGGACTCCAACCAGCCCCGTCGTCTGTTCACCTCACCGTGGCTGTCCCAGTCCAAGCCGTATTTCTTGGCTGCCTGACGTAACTCTTCAATCGATTGTGCACCATCACGCAGCTCAGCGAGCATTTCGCCGCAATACTGGAGTCGACTGTGCAGCAGCCCGATCAGGATTCCGTCATCCGAAGCCACATACCAGCGGGTTGCGTGTTCGCTGAGACGGATTTGGTCGGCGGCTGACTCGAGAACGCCTGTTTTTCGCAAGAAGGACACGCGACCATTAGCGCTTCCTTTACTGAGAGAAAAGTGCTTCTGAACCCAGCTGGCTAAACTTGGAGGCGAAGGGCGTTCGTCGACGACATGCCCACAGATTTGATGAAGGGCATCGACGTAGCCTGTGTATCCCCCGGTCATGGAGTAGGCCCCTTTGGCGCGCTGGTCCCAGGGGAGCGGGGGTGGGATGTCGGATGGGTTGGTCATGGGTGTGCAACCGTACTGAATCAGCCGGTTGCTGTCAGTCCTGCTTGGTTTTGCCTTTGGCTTTTTGGGCTTTCTTCCAGGCCCTTACTTCGGCGAGGGCTTCGGGGCTGTCGATGTCGGCGACGGTGCGGGGAGTGGGGTCGGAGAAGGGGCCGGCGGCGGCTTCCCAGCCGTCGGGGGTAACGCCGAAGCGCTTGGCCAGCACGGCGAGGAAGATCTTGGCCTTCTCGTCGCCGTAGCCGGGCAGGTCCTTGAGTCGGCTGAGCAACTCTTGGCCGGTGGCGGCCTCGGTCCAGACTCGGGCGGCGTCGCCGTCGTAGTGGTCCACCAGGTGGCGGGCCAGCTCTTGGGCCCGGCGGGCCATTGATCCAGGGAACCGGTGCAATGCGGGCTTCTCTTTGAAGGCGACCTCGGCCTTCTCGGGGTCCAGGGCCGCCAAGCGCTCGGCCGAGAAGTCGTCGGGGATTCGCTCCTTCAACCGCAGGGGCGACTTGAAAGCCCACTCCATGGGGACCTGCTGGTCGAGCATCATCGCCAGCAGAAGGGCGAATGGATCATCGATGAGCAGTTGATCGGCGTCGTGGTCGCCGGTGACGGCAAGTGTTCCCATCTGCCCATCGTACTGATCAATTGTCACAAGGCGTAGCCTGAAACCGTGGCTCGATCCGTCGCCAAGTTGCTTGCCCACCCAGGTATCTGGCTTACCGCACTGAGAGTGGGATGGCGTTTGAGGGTGTTCCCCGATCCGGCCTATCTGAAGTTTCGGATGGTCACCATGTATGGCGATGCCCATGCCCAACCCCGCCCCGACGACCTGGTCACTTACTTGCAGTGGTGCAAAGCCTGGGAGCAAGCACGATAAATTGGCGCTGAATTGCTGCTCTCGGCGGGTCGACGAGGGGGAGTGTTCTCGGTAAACCCCACGAAGCGGCCTGGCAGGTTCACTATGGTTTCCACCATGACCCGGGCGCTTGTGCTGAACGCCTCCTTCGAGCCGCTGAGCGTGGTGTCCCCCCGGCGCGCCCTCGTGCTGGTAATGGCGGAGAAGGCGGAGGTCGTGCTGGAGTCCGGAGAGAGAATCCGCTCCGAGCGGCTCGACTTCCCCGTTCCGTCGGTGGTTCGACTGCGCTACTACGTCAAGGTGCCGTTCTTCCGCACCGGCGGGCTCAGCCGCCGTGGGGTGTTCGCCCGTGACGGTTACCGGTGCCAGTACTGCGGTCGTCACGCCGACTCCATCGACCACGTTCAGCCTCGAAGCCGGGGTGGTACCCACTCGTGGGAGAACGTGGTCGCCGCCTGTCGGCGGTGCAACATGGCCAAGCGGGATCGGCTCCTCTCGGAGACCCCGATGAGGCTGGTCCGTCCGCCGGCCGAGCCACCCCGCTCGGCCTGGGTGGCCTCCGCGGTCGGCCATGTACCCTCCGACTGGCTGCCTTACCTGGATCCTTCGGCTGAGTCAGTCGCCCAGACTGCGTAGAAGTCACGGAAGTGTGGAGGCCGACGGTGGGTGGACGACCCGTCGGTTGAGCGGGCTTGTGGGGGAATTGCACGACCTGCGCCCCGACCCCGATGCCAGACGGCAAGTCTGGCTAATGGCGCCCCTCGACACCGCCCTGGTGTTGGGGTCGGCTCAACCGGCAGAGATTGCCTCAGACCGAGTCTCCCAAGAAGCCGTCGTGGTGCGCCGTCGCAGCGGTGGGGGAGCGGTGATGGTGGTCCCCGACGACTCGGTGTGGATCGATGTGGTGATCAACCGAGACGACCCGCTGTGGGATGACGATGTGAACCGGGCGCCCATCTGGCTGGGCCAGGTTTGGGCTGCGGCCTTGGCTTCACTGGGTTTGGCCCACGGTGAGGTGTTCGACCGCTACCAGCCCGGTCGGTGGGGCAGGGTGGCATGTTTCGCCAGCTGGGGGCCGGGCGAGGTACGGGTAGGTGAGGCCAAAGCGGTGGGAATCTCCCAGCGTCGCACCCAGAATGTGGCCCGATTCCAAACTCTCCTGTATCGACGCTGGGCCCCCGAGACGCTGCTCGCCCGCCTCTCGATACCACCAGAACAGAGCGATGATCTTGCCGAAACCTTGGCTGCGGCCGCCTACCCTGTAACCGCCCGCCCCGACGAAATCCACGCCGCTTTCCTCGACGCCCTGCCCCAATAGACGGACTGCTCCCCCGAGAGCGAGCGCGCCCAACCGAGACTCGGCTGCTCTGCCTACGCAGAAACCGCGCGACCGGGTTGCGTTGGTGGGGTCGGGGGGGATAGGGTGGGAAGAAGTGGGAGATAAGGGGAAGCAGCGGGTACCCGTCGGAGGGGACAATGCTCACCGGTGAGCATCGGCGTTCCCTGGACGACAAGGGTCGGCTTTCGCTGCCGCCGACATTTCGTTCGGCGCTGGCCCAAGGGGCCTATGTGGCGATCTACAAGCAATGCCTCGGGATTTGGACGGCCGAAGAAGCCCGCAGTGCACTGGAGCGGCTTGAAGCTGCTGTCCGGGCTGGCGAGGCCACCGGCGATGACTTGCGTCGATTCTCCGCGAGCCTCGAGCAGGTATCCCTCGATGCCCAAGGCCGGTTGAGCCTGCCCTCCGCCAAGCGCGAGCAACTGGGTATGGGCAGCAAAGTTGTCTTGGCCGGGGTATTCAACCGTGGCGAGGTGTGGGACGCAGTGGAGTGGGAATCGTTTCATGCTGGTTTGGGTGATGCCGACGTGGATCGGTGGTTGTGATGTGGGCTCATGGACTGGGACAAGAACCGGTGGCCGCCATGTAGTGAAGGACACCAGCGCTTATGGGCAGTCCTCCGTCTGACGAGATGGAAGGCCCCTACTCCGCCCGCTTGCCATCTGACACTGCCGGGGAGAAATCCCGGAGTGCGGTCGCCAGGCGGAGGACTGCCGATAAGCGCCATTTTTGTCGTCCGACCCGGTCGGACGCAAAAGCTGATCCCTCAACGCTAATCAGCTGAATCGCCAAGGAGGTGAATGGACATGAACGGGGGGACACCGACAGCGACCGATAGTCGATTCGTCCATCACCCCGTCATGGTGGCAGAGGTGGTGGAACACCTGTCCGCAATTCCTTCGGGAGCGTTTCTAGACGCAACCGTGGGCGGGGGAGGACACGCCCGGGCTCTCCTCAACGCCCGCCCCGACCTCTCGCTGGTAGGCCTCGACCGTGACCCCTCCGCGGTCGAGGCTGCCAGCGAGTTTCTATCCGGCCGCGGCGCCACAATCTGCCACGCCAGCTTCGCCGAGTTGGGCGACGTGCTGGATTCCCTCGGAGTGTCTCGATTGGTGGGGTCACTGTTCGATTTCGGAGTCAGCTCTCCCCAGTTGGACAGGCCAGAGCGCGGCTTTAGTTACCGCCAGAATGGGCCTTTGGACATGAGGATGGACTGCGGCCAGCAGCTATCGGCTGAAGAAGTGGTGAACAGTTGGCCAGCCGACGAAGTGGCCAGAATCCTGCGGACCTACGGCGATGAGCGCCACGCCAACCGCATCGCCGCCGCCGTAGCCGCGGCCCGGCCGATCGCCACCACCACTGAATTGGCGGATGTGGTGCGCGATGCCATACCCGCTCCCGCTCGCCGACGGGGTGGTCACCCCGCCAAGCGGACTTTTCAGGCCATCCGCATTGCGGTAAATGACGAGCTGAATCAGATCGAGCCCGCTCTGGAAGCGGTCATCGATCGGATGGAGCCCGGAGGCCGGGGAGTGGTCCTCAGCTACCACAGCGGGGAAGACCGCATCGTTAAGCAGGTCCTCCGCCAGCATGCCGGCCTCAACGATGAAGCCCGCTTTCGTGGCCTTCCCCGATCTGCGGCTCAGGCCCCGCCCGCCATTGAGTTGGTTCCCCGGGGCAGCCGCCGACCCAGCCCATTGGAGACGGCCGACAATCCCAGAGCCTCCAGCGCCCGCTTCCGGGGATTCTGCAAGCTGGGGGCCGACCAGGGTGAAGGGGCATGGTGATGGCTTCCCCCCAACGCCACCCACGCCCGTCGCGGGCCAAACCTGCCGATCAAGCCCGCCAGCACCTACAGGCCGCGCCGCGGCGCAGCCGCAGACTGATGCCCCTGGTTGGCTGGGCTGCCGCTATCACGGTGGTGGCGTCCCTGTTTGCCCTGGCGTTGTTCCACGCCATGATCGTCGACCGGCAAACCACGCTCGACAACCTCAATGAGCAGCTAGAAGACGCCCAGGCTGTGAACGACAGGCTGCGGCTCAATGTGTCCAGGGCAGAAGCACCCGACCGCATCGTGGCTGAGGCCCTCTATCGATTGGGAATGGTCGAGCCCGATCGCCTCGTGTATCTGGCCCCCGTTGAATTGGACGAGGGCGGAACAGAGTGAACACCTCTGAGGAGGCTCCGGGTAATCGTTCTCGACGCAGGGGCGGGGCAGGGGCTGAGGAGGCGACTCAAATTCGCTCGGGTCGCCGTCGAGGCACCGCAATGGCTGTGGCGTTCGCCCTGTTGGCAGTGGTTCTGAGTGTTCGGCTAGCCGACCTCCAGCTCTTCAGCTCTGACGCATACGTGGAGTACGGACAGCAGCAGCGAATCCGGACGGTCAAGTTGACGGCTGACCGGGGACAGATTCTCGATCGCAACGGGTTGGCGTTGGCCATGTCGGTTCCTCAGTGGACCGTGTGGGCCGACCCCAGCAAGGTGAAAGACCCGGCCGCGGCCGCGGCAGCTCTCGCCCCAGTGCTGGAAATGGACCAGGATCGATTGTTCCAGTTGCTGAGCGAGCCCGACCAGCACGCCTATTTGGCTCGGACCGTGCCTGATGATGTTGCCCGAGCGGTAGCCGAACTCGACTTGGCAGGTGTGTTCCGGCTGGAGGAGTCCGCCCGGTTCAATCCCGCGGGCTCGCGATTGGGCCGAGCAGTTGTCGGATCTGTGGATGTGGATCAAGAGGGCATCAGCGGCATCGAATATCAATACGACGAACTGCTGGGCGGCATTCCCGGCGAGATGGTGTTGGAAAGCAGCCACGATGGGCGCACCATCCCTACCGGGGCCCGTCACATCAAGCCCGCACAACCGGGCGCCGACCTTTACCTGACTATCGACCGCTCCTTGCAGTTCGAGGCCGAGCGTGCGCTCATGCGCCAGATCGAGTTGGCCAATGCCTCCACCGGCACCGTCGTCATCATGGTTCCCGACACCGGCGAGATTCTGGCCATGGCTTCGGTGGGACGTGATGAGGAGGGAAATCCAATCTCGCTCATCGAAAACCGCGGGGTTACCTGGGCCTATGAACCCGGATCGGTCATGAAGAGCGTGGTGCTCTCCGGTGTGGTCGAAGAGGAGTTGGGAGCGCCCCACCATGTGCGCGAAGTCAACCACTGGCTTCAGCTTTACGATCAGGAGTACACCGACCACACCGAGTACGGCACCGCGCTCTACAGCATGGAGGAGATCCTGGCCCGCTCGTCCAACACCGGCACCGTCGAATGGGCCCTCGTCTTGGGGTCCACCCGCTTGGCCGCCTATATGTCCCGTTATGGGCTGGGGTCGCTTTCTGGACTGGGATTCAGGGGCGAGTCATCTGGATTGGTTCCGCAGCTCCTGACCTGGAACGGCACCGACGTGGCCAGCTTCGCGCTCGGTCAGGGCATTCTGGCTACCCCTTTGCAGGTGCTGATGGTGTACAACACCTTGGCCAACGGCGGTGTTCGGGTTCCGCCCACGCTGGTGCACTCGGCGGTTGACGAAGATGGCCAGGAGATCCCCGTGGAGCGGGCCGAGCCGGTGAGGGTGGTGTCGGAGCGCACGGCCTCGCAGATGACCGACATGCTGATAACTGTTGTCCGCGAGGGAACCGGTCGGAACGCCCAGGTCGAGGGCTACACCGTTGCCGGCAAGACCGGGACCGGTCAGAAAGTTCTATCCGACGGCAACTACGAGGACGACCAGGGGTTCAGCCGATATACCGCGACCTTCGCTGGCTTCTATCCGGCTGAAAACCCCCAGCTCTCGATGATCGTGGTAATCGACGAGCCGATCACCAATTTCTACGCCAGCCAGACTGCTGCACCGCTGTTCGCCGAATTGGCCAAGTACTCCCTGCAACGCCTCCGGATCGCCCCACCGGTCGATTTCATCACCATCGATTCCAAATTGGGCCCAGCCCCCACCCCTCAGCCAGCCCCAGTAGTCACCCCTCAGCCGGCCCCGGCCCCGGCCGTCACGCCTCAGCCAACCCCGGCCCCTACCCAGATCCCAGTTCCCACCGCCACTCCCGTCCCGGCCCCAACGGCGACACCCGAGCCCACAGCACCGGCAGCGCCTGAGCCATCTCCCACGCCGCAAGTCAGCCCTGAGCCGACCCCCCAGCCAGGCCCGGAGCCATCGCAGGGGATCGAGCCCCAGGGGTCTGAGACACCGGAACAGGTCACCGGCGATTCGCCCCCCACCGAGGGAGGGCCATGACCGCTTCGTCGATGGCGTTGCGGCAGCTTGCCGAGGCCGCTCCTGTACTGGTGGACAGGCGCGGCGATGCTGAGATATTCGGCCTGGCTCACGACTCCCGCGTTGTAAATCCCGGTGACCTGTTCTTTTGCATAAAGGGCGCCAATCACGACGGACACGAGTTTGCATCTGAGGCAGTAGACCGGGGCGCAGCGGGGCTGGTTGTCGAGCGACCGCTCAGCCTGGCATGTCCTCAGGTGCAGACCGATTCGGTGCGCCAGGCCATGGGTCCCATCAGCTCGACCTTTCATGGCCACCCGTCCCGCTCGATGACCGTGGTGGGGGTCACCGGCACCAACGGCAAGACCACGGTTTGCAGCTTGCTGGGCTCGGTTATGGCTGCCGCCGGGTTGCGAACCGAAGTTCTCGGCACGCTGACCGGAACCAGGACCACCCCCGAGTCCCTCGATTTGCAGCACCAGTTGGCCTGCTGGAGGGCTGACGGCGTGCAAGCAGTTGCCATGGAGGTGTCCAGCCACGCCCTGCACCAGCACCGAGTGGACGGCATCCGATATGACGCCGCGGTGTTCACCAACCTCACATCGGACCATCTCGATTACCACCGCACCACCGGGGAGTACTTCGCGGCCAAAGCCCGACTGTTCACCCCCGAATTGTCCGACCGGGCAGTGGTTAACCGAGGGGATGAGCACGGCATGCGGCTGGCTCGCGAACCCAGCATCCCCACGGTGGGCTATGACCTCCAGAGCGTGTCGGTCCAACTGGGGTCCCGGGGTCTGGCCTTCCGATGGCGAGGCCAGAATGCAAGGCTCTCCCTTATTGGCCGGTTCAACGCGGCCAACGCCCTGGCCACCGCGGAAACTGCTCTTCTGCTGGGAGTCGCCGTGCCCGAAGTAGTAGCTGGTCTGGAGTCGGCTGCCCCAGTGCCGGGCCGCTTCGAGACCATTGATACCGACCGCCCGTTCGCAGTGGTGGTGGACTATGCCCACACTCCAGACGGCCTGGCCCAAGTACTGGCCGCCGCCAGAGAACTCGTAGTTGGAGGAGGGCGCCTACAAGTGGTGTTCGGCTGTGGCGGAGACCGCGATGCCAGCAAGCGCCCCATGATGGGCCGGGTAGCAGCCGAACTGGCTGATCGGGTCATCGTCACCTCAGACAACCCCCGTTCCGAAGACCCTGAGGCGATCATCGCTGATATTTTGACCGGGATTCCCAGGCCTGTTGAGGGCATCTTGGCCCAGCCCGACCGACGAGCGGCCATTGCCCGGAGCTTGGCCGACGCCGCTGACGGCGATGTGGTGGTGGTGGCCGGGAAGGGCCATGAGACCACCCAGACGGTGGGCGATCGGGTGATCCCATTCGATGACCGAGTAGTGGCCCGAGAGCTCTTGGCCGCTATGAGGGAAGCCCCGTGATCCGCCTCCTGTTTGCCGTAGCTGTCTCAGGCGTTGTTTCGGTGGTGGGCACCCGCCTGTTGATTACGTTCTTGCGCAAGCACTCCATCGGCCAGCCCATCCGCCTAGACGGACCCCAAGGCCATGTGAGCAAGGCGGGAACGCCCACCATGGGCGGTGTGGCCATCGTGGTGGGGGCGCTGGCCGGTTATGGCATCAGCGACCTCTACAACGGCATCTTCACCCGCACCGGCCTGATTGTGATGGCGGCCATCATCGGCTCGGGCATCGTCGGCTTTGTCGACGACTGGCTGAAGGTGTCCCGCGAGCGGAACTTGGGCCTGGGCAAGCGGACCAAAATCATAGGCCTGCTCGTCGTGGCAGTGGGCTACGCGGTGCTCATGGTCCACTTGACCGATGTCCGCACCGAGCTCTCCTTTACCCGCTACGACTCCTTGAACATTGATCTGGGGCCATGGGGTTGGGGGCTCTGGGCGGTGCTGTTGATCCTGGGCACCAGCAACGCGGTCAACCTTACCGACGGCCTCGACAGCTTGGCTGCCGGCTCGTCGGTGTTCGCCTTCGCCGCATTCGTGGTCATCGGATTCTGGGCATTCCGCAACCAGGACATCTATGGCATCCCCCACGCATTGGACTTGGCCATCTTGGCCGCAGCCATGGTGGGGGCGAGTGCGGGGTTCATGTGGTGGAACGCGGCCCCGGCCCGCATCTTCATGGGCGACACCGGATCGCTGGCCCTGGGAACCGGGATGGCCGCGCTGGCCTTGGCCACCAATACCCATCTGCTCCTGCCCATCATCGGGGGCTTGTTCGTGATGGAAACGCTGTCGGTGATCATCCAGGTGTTCAGCTTCCGAGTGTTTGGCACCCGGGTGTTCCGCATGGCCCCCATCCACCATCACTTCGAGCTCGGAGGCTGGCCGGAGACAACGGTGATCATCCGGCTTTGGATCATGACCGGTTTCGCCACTGCTGTGGCTCTCGGGCTCTTCTACGCAGACTTCGTTTCCATAGGGGGTGCAGATTGAGCCAGGCCCCCGTGCTGCTGGCGGGATACGCCGTGACCAACCAAGCGGTCTGCGCGCAGTTAACCGAGCGCGGCAACCCGGTAATAGCCGCCGACGATGCCCCCGACAACCAAGCCCGCAGTCATGCCGCTGCGTTGGGTGTCGAACTGCTGGAGCCCCCAACCCGTCAGGTTTGGGACGAATTGGTTGCCGATGCCCAAGTGATCGTCCCCACTCCGGGATTGCCTGAGTCCCACCCAACGTTTAGGGCCGCTGCCGCTGTGGGCACGCCGGTTGTCTCCGAATTCGACTTGGCTCAGCGGTGGGATTCCCGCCCCTCGCTAGCGGTGACCGGTACCAACGGCAAGACCACAGTGACGCTTCTGGCCGCAGCCATGTTGGAGGCTTCCGGGATCTCGGTGAGCGTGGCCGGCAACACCGAAACGCCATTGGTGGAGGCCATCCGAGATGACCGGCCCACAGCATTCGTGGTTGAGGCATCCTCTTTCCGATTGGGCCACAGCCGGTGTTTTCGCCCCGCAGTGGGGGCATGGCTGAACTTCGCCCCCGACCACCTCGACATCCATGCTTCGTTGGACAGCTATCTGACGGCCAAGGCCTCCCTGTGGACCAGAGCCGACCAGCACAGCACCGCGGTGGTGAACCTAGATGATCCGGTGGTGGCCGCACATGCTCCCGGCACAGGCCGGGTTGTGGCCTTCGGCCTCAACGAGGGAGATTTCCGGGTCAGCGGCGGATCGCTTTGGGCCTGGGCAGAGAAGCTGGTTGACACCGCCGAATTGCACCGGTCGCAGCCCCATGAGCTGTCCAACCACCTGGCGGCGGCGGCGGTGGCCATGGCCGGAGGCGCGCACCGAGATGGGGTTAGAGCGGCGTTGCTGGGGTGGACCGGGCTGCCCCATCGGATGACCCTGGTCGCCGAGCACGATGGGGTGCGTTTCTACGACGACTCCAAGGCCACTACCCCCCACGCGGTGTGCGCCGCGGCGCGGTCGGTGCGACAAGCGGTTCTCATCGCCGGAGGAAGCAACAAAGGGCTCGACTTGACGGCGATGGCCGATGTGGCCGACAGGCTGCGTTCAGTGGTGGCCATCGGGGAGGCCGCGTCCCAGGTCGAGCAAGTGTTTGCCGGACGATGCCCGGTGACCACGGCCGAGTCCATGGAGGAGGCGGTGAGGGCGTCTGCCGGGATCGCACGAGCTGGTGACGCAGTGCTCCTGTCGCCGGGCTGCGCCTCTTTCGATTGGTACGGCTCCTACGCCGAACGCGGCGACCATTTCGTCCAGTTGGTACATGAGCTGATCGGAGGCTCGTCATGACCACAGTTGCCCCCCGGGTGTCGATGCGAGCATGGACGGCGGCGTTCCGGTCGGCGCCCGTGGGCCAGGCCACCATGCCGTTCTACCTGTTGTTCGGAACGATCGTGACTCTCAACGCCATTGGGTTGGTCATGGTCCTCTCAGTCTCTTCGGTCACGAGCTTGTATGTGGGCCAGTCCACCTGGTTCACCTTCCAGCGCCAGTTTGTCTGGAGCATGGGGGGGTTCGTGGCCCTTGTCTTGGTGATGCGGGTCGACTACCGGCAGTGGCAGAAGTACGCCAATGGCTTGGTAGTGCTCACCATGCTTCTGTTGGCGGCGGTGCTGGTGCCGGGGATCGGCACAACAGCCAATGGCGCCACCCGCTGGATCTACCTGGGCCCGATCAGCTTCCAGCCCTCTGAGATGGCCAAGCTGGCCATGGCCCTGTTCGCGGCCGCATGGCTGGCCGACAAAGCGGGCAAAGAACGCGATACCCGCACCACCATTCGCCCCATTCTGGTGATTTGCAGCGTTATGGCCGGGTTCATTCTGCTCCAGCCCAATCTGGGCACCGCGGTCATCATCGTGATTATCGCCTTCGCTGCGCTGTTCATGGCCGGTGTGCCCCTGCTCCCGCTGACCGGCTGGTCGCTGGTAAGCGGGGGAGCGGCTGCATTGGCCGCCTGGGGATCGGGCTATCGGCGCGACCGTGTGACCTCGATGCTGGACCCGTGGTCCGACCCCCTCGACACCGGTTGGCAGACCATCCAGTCGCGGGTGGGAATCGCATCGGGGGGTGCATCTGGCGTGGGGCTGGGAGAGAGCCGCATCAAGTGGGGGTTTCTGCCCGAGGCCCAGACTGATTTCATCTTCGCCGTCCTGGCTGAGGAGATGGGCTGGGTGGGTGCGATGTTCGTCCTTGGACTTTTTGCCGGGTTTGTGTTCTGTGGGATTTGGGTGGCCCTGCACAGTCCTGATCGCTTCGGGCAGATTCTGGCTATCGGAATCACTGTTTGGGTGGGGTCCCAGGCGTTCGTGAACATCGCCGCAGTGGTCGGGGTGTTGCCGATTACCGGTGTTCCCCTGCCGTTCTTGTCGGTGGGAGGCTCGGCGTTGTTGACCAGCATGGTGGCCACGGGGATTCTCTTGAACATCGCCCGCCAGATCCGGGTCGGCCAAGTTCGAGTCAAGTCGTGAACCGCCGCGCCCGGCGCGGCGAGTCGGACGGGCAGAGCCCGGATTCCGACCGCCGCCAGGTGTGGGCAGTGATCGCTGGCGGCGGAACTGCCGGCCATGTTCACCCCGGCTTGGCGGTAGCCCGTGCTCTGGTTGGGCGCGGCCATGAGTCTGAGACCATCCACTTCGTGGGATCGGCCCGGGGAGTGGAAAGAGACCTGGTTCCCGCCGCCGGGTTCGGGCTCACGCTGCTTCCCGGACGAGGGATCAAGCGTCAGCTCACTTGGCAGAATGTTGCTTCGGCTTGGGGTCTCGCTCGAGCGGTGGCTCAGGCCATAGGCCTCCTGCGGCGGCTTCAGCCTGCGGTGGTGTTGGGGTTAGGCGGCTACGCCAGCATTCCCTGCGCGTTGGCGGCGCGCCTGCTCAGGATCCCGGTCGTGGTGGCCGAGCAGAACGCCGTCCCGGGTCTGGCCAACCGCCTTGCCGGGCGGTGGGCCCGAGCGTGCGCGGTGTCGTTTCCAGGTACCAAGCTGCCCCGGTCGGTGCTCACCGGAAATCCCGTGCGCGAAGAGGTCCAGAGGGTGGATCGAGAGCGCGGCCGGTCGGTGGCCCGGGCCGCCCTCGGGGTGGACGACACACGGCGCCTAGTGGTCGTGGCCAGCGGGTCGCTGGGTGCGGCCCGCATCAACCGGGCGGCGTTCGAAGCTGCCCGTCACTGGGCCGATCGGGAGGACCTCGCCGTTCACCATGTGGTGGGCCGAAGGGATTGGCAGGACCTGTCCCAGCTGCGTCCCGATCTGTCCCAGTCCTCCCTGCACTATCGAGCGGTGGAATACGAAGAGGACATGCCCGGCGCGTATGCCGCGGCCGACCTAGTGGTGGGCCGAGCGGGTGCGTCCAGCGTTGCCGAATTGGCCGTTGTCGGACTGGCGTCGGTGCTGGTTCCATTGCCGGGAGCCCCTGGCGATCATCAGACGGCCAACGCCACCCACCTGGCGGCTGTGGGAGGGGCAGTGATGGTGTCCGACGCCGAAATGGATGGCCCTCGCATGGTTGCCGAAGTGGACAACCTGCTGAAGGTTCCCGGCCTTCTTGCCGCCATGGGTAGAGAGGCGGCCGACCTCGGTCGCCGCGATGCCGATCACCGGGTGGCCGAACTCTTGGAGGAGCACGGGCGCAGTCCCCAACATGGTCGCCGGAGGAAGCAACAATAGGAGTCATGGTCGATTTGTCCCCGGAGACCCGGGTTCACCTCTTGGGGGCGGGCGGGGCGGGTATGTCGGCCATCGCCGTTGTGCTGCGCGGTCTGGGCTGTCAGGTCAGCGGCAGCGATTCAACTGACAGCCTGGTGCTCGACCGCCTGCGGGAGATCGGGGTAGACGTGTCGGTAGGCCACGACGCCTCCCAGGTATCGGGCGTGGACATCATCGCCCGATCCACCGCCGTTGGTGATGACAACCCCGAGGTGGTCGCCGCCCGCGGGGCTGGGATCCCAGTCTGCCGGCGGGCAGAGATCCTGACGGCCATAACCGGTATGCGCTCAACGGTGGCGGTGGCCGGCACCCACGGCAAGACAACCACCGCGGCCATGCTGTCCCATGTGCTCATGGAAGCGGGGGCCGACCCCAGCTTCGTGGTGGGCGCGGTGTTGGCTGATGGCAGCATCGGGGCTCGATGGTCGGACAGTCCCTGGTTCGTGGTGGAGGCAGACGAGAGCGACGGCACCTTCGGGGAGTTGATCGTGAGCCGGGCGGTCGTAACCAGCGTGGAGCCCGATCACCTGCGACCCGACCGTCCAGTGGCTGAGCTGGAGGCGGAGTTCGCCCGGTTCTGTGCCGGGGCCGCTGACGGGTTGGTGGTATGCGCCGACGACCCCGGAGCCATGCAGGCCTCTGAGGGTTGCAACCGGGTTCTCTACGGCACCGGATCCGAATCCGACTATCGATGGAGGGCATTGAGCAGCAACCGCCAGTCGATAGTCGGCGAAGTTCTTTGCCGTGGGGATCTGCTGGGTCGTATGTCGGTGCCCATGCCGGGAGACCACAACGCCCTCAATGCCCTGGGGGCGCTGGCCATGGCCTGTGAGATGGGGATGGACGGGCCCAACGCCGCGGCGGCCTTGGCCAGTTTCGAGGGCGTGACTCGACGGTTTGAACTGCGGGGGCAGGCCGATGGGGTCGTGTTCATCGACGACTATGCCCACCTGCCCACCGAAGTAACCTGCGCGCTCAAGGCCGCGTCCGAAGGGGGATGGAATCGGGTGGTGTGCGTGTTCCAGCCCCACCGCTACAGCCGAACCTCGCACCTGTGGCCGACGTTCGCCCACAGCTTTGAAGCCGCCGATGCGCTGATCATCACTGACATCTATTCCGCAGGGGAGGAAGCTATCCCCGGCGTGTCCGGGGAGCTGATCTGGCGGGCGGTGACCGAGGCCCATCTGGAACATGATGTCTCCTATGTGGCCCGCCTAGACGATGTTGTCGACCACTTGGTCAAAGTGCTTCGCCCCGGCGACCTGTGTCTGACCCTCGGTGCTGGGGACTTGACAAAAGTGCCTGATCAGGTGATCGCGAAGCTTGCCGGTCGGCCATGACTCCTCGCTGGGATCGGCTGGCCCAAGATCTGGCCGACATTTTGGGTGAAGAAGCCGTCAGCCGGGAGCGCCCGATCGGACCTGAAACCACATACCGCGTCGGTGGTGCTGCCCGAGTCGGAGTGTCCCTTGCCGTAGACGCCGACGTCGCGGCGGTGGCCCAAGTGCTGGCCACTGGGCGCCCTGAGGTTCTGGTGGTGGGCAGAGGATCCAACCTGTTGGTGGCCGACGCCGGCTTTGACGGCGTAGCCGTTTGGCTGGGACGCGGGTTCGACTGGGTGGAGATCGATGGAGTTGTTGTCAGGGCTGGGGCTGCGGCTGGGCTTCCGATAGTGGCCCGGCAAAGCGCCGCCGCCGGGTTGGCCGGTTTTGAGTGGGCGGTAGGAGTGCCGGGTTCTGTGGGGGGTGCAGTGCGAATGAATGCCGGCGGCCACGGTGCAGACATGGCCGCGTCGCTGATCCGCGCCGAGGTCGTCGATCTACTGGGCGGGGGCATCGAGCAGTGGAACGTGGAGCGACTGGAGCTCGGCTACCGGCGATCGGCGCTGGCCGACCATCACTTGGTAATGGGAGCTGAAGTGGGTCTGACTGCGGGCGATCCGTTGGTGTCGCAGGAATTGATCGCTGAGATCGTTGCCTGGAGGCGTGACAATCAGCCCGGAGGACAGAACACCGGTTCGGTATTCACCAACCCCGATGGCGACAGCGCCGGGAGGATTATCGACGCCTCCGGCCTGAAGGGACACCGGGTGGGCACTGCCTCGGTTTCAGGCAAGCACGCCAACTTCTTCATCGCCGACAGGGGGGGCTCCGCCGACGATCTTCACGCACTGATGTGCGAGGTGTTCACACAGGTCGAGTCCAGTTTCAAGATCGCACTTCAGCCGGAGACTCGCCTCGTGGGCTTTGGCCCAGGGCCGTGGACAGACCGGGCAGGCTGAAATGACCTCGGATGAGAAGACGGACGATGCGTCCCCGGTCCCCCCGCAAGACCCCCAGGCTCCGGTCGATCCCCGTATCGAGGCTCGACGCCAAGACGTTCGCTCCCGTCGGCGACTTCGAGTGTGGGTCACCGCCGGGATTGTTGCCGTCTTGGCGGCCATCGGTTTCGGAGTAACTCAGAGCCCATTGCTGGATGTGGACGAAATCGAGGTCATCGGCGCCCGGCGAACCGGCACCGCCCGTGTCTTGGAAGCGGCGGGCATAGACCCCGGCGCCGCACTTTTGGGACTGGATCTATCTGGCCCCACGAGATCCATTGCCGCTCTGCCGTGGGTGGATCAAGTCCGGTCCAGCCGGATGTGGAGCGGCAAAGTCACGTTCGATGTCACCGAGCGAACAGCGGTTGGCCAGATCCCCATCCAAGAAGGATGGGCGCTAGTCGATCTTGACGGGAGAGTGCTCCAGACAAATCCGGGCCGCGGGATTCTGCCGGTCGTGCTGTTCAACCCGGTTCCCGAACCAGGGGATTGGCTGTCGACTAGGGCGCTGCCGCTTCTGGAAGCCAGCGATGCTCTCATCTCCCTACAAGGCGAAGGAATCGGTGCGATTTCCTGGGTAGACGGACAAGTGACTGTGGACTTGCCTGGAGCTGGAATAGTCCACTGGGGAGGTCGAGATGACCCTTACGGGAAAGCCGTTACATTGGCCACCTTTCTGGCCAGAGTAGACCTTGAGTGTTTTGAGGTGATCGACCTGACCGTTCCGGAGTTTCCCGTCTTGACCCGAATCGACAATTGCTCGTAAGCTGGATACACCTCAACTAGAGGAATAGGTTCCAAAGCCTCAACCCTTCATTCAGATAAACCACAGGTAGAGAATGATGGTTCGAGCTTTTGAGTGAGGAATTCCCATGAATGAACCCCAGAACTATCTAGCGGTCATAAAGGTCATCGGCGTAGGTGGAGGCGGTGTCAACGCGGTTGACCGCATGATCGACGCTGGCCTGCACGGTGTTGAGTTTGTGGCCGTCAACACCGATGCCCAGGCCCTGCTCATGAGTTCAGCTGAGGTAAAGCTTGACATTGGTCGAGAGCTGACTCGAGGGTTGGGAGCCGGAAGTGATCCCGACGTCGGCGCCCAGGCTGCGACCGATCACCGCAAGGACATCGAAGAGGCGCTCAGCGGTTCCGACATGGTGTTCATCACCGCGGGTGAGGGTGGCGGCACCGGCACAGGTGCGGCTCCGGTGATCGCGGAGATTTCCAAGAGCCTCGGCGCGCTCACCATCGCGGTGGTTACCCGGCCGTTCGGCTTCGAGGGCCGTCGCCGTTCAGTTCAGGCCGAGAGCGGCATCCAGGCCCTGAAGGACAAGGTCGATACCCAGATAGTTATTCCAAACGACCGCCTACTTAGCATCTCGGACGACCACACCTCGGTTGTCGATGCGTTCCGCAAAGCCGACGAGGTGCTGCTGCACGGTGTGCAGGGCATCACCGACTTGATCACCACTCCTGGTCTTATCAACACCGACTTCGCTGACGTGCGCATGGTGATGCAGGACGCCGGTTCTGCGCTCATGGGAGTCGGCATCTCCTCTGGTGAGGGCAAGGCGGTCAGCGCTGCTCGCAAGGCCATTGCCAGCCCGCTTCTCGAAGCCTCAATCGAAGGGGCACGCGGTATTCTGCTGAGCATCTCCGGTGGTCCCGACCTCGGGATTTTCGAGGTGAACGAGGCTGCCGAGATCGTTCAAGGCGTGGCCCACCCCGATGCCAACATCATCTTCGGCACGGTGGTAGACGAGTCCATGGGCGACCACATCCGAGTCACGGTGATCGCTGCCGGATTCGACCGGTGGGAGGGTGAGCGGGCCACCCGGATGTCGGCCACCGACTCAGGGGGCTCTTCGGAGGTCCCCGATGTGTTCGGCGGGCCCGACGACGAACTCCTGTCCTCCGATGTCGATGACGAGTTCGACATTCCCTCCTTCCTCCGGTAGCTCTCTGATGGCCGGCTGCGGCCAGTGATCGACGCCGCAGAGGTAGCGGAGCGCGCCGGGGCATTGCGAGAGCGGCTGGCCCGGGCCGGAGGCGACGGAATCAAGGTGGTGGCAGTGACCAAGGGCTTCGGCCCCGACGCTATCGCCGCGGCGGTGGAGGCAGATCTGGCCGACGTCGGCGAGAACTACGCCCAAGAGCTGCTGGCCAAGGCAAATGAACTCGGCATCCCCCCTATTGCCGCTCAACAACCTCGCTGGCACTTCATCGGCCGCCTCCAGCGCAACAAGGTCCGCAAGATCGCTGGCCATGTTCACCTATGGCAAAGCGTGGACCGCCCCGAACTGGCTACTGAGATTGCCCGATGGGCCCCAGATGCCAGAGTTCTGGTGCAGGTGGACACTGCCGGCGCCGGGGGCCGCGGGGGGTGCCCCCCCAAAGAGGCTGCGGGCCTTGTGGACCGATGTCGCGAGGCCGGTCTGGCGGTGGCCGGGCTGATGGCCGTCGGCGCTCCCGGACCACCCGAGCACGCCCGTCCTGGTTTTCGCCTGCTGGCCTCCCAAGCTGCTGATCTCGGCCTGGCGGAGCTGTCCATGGGTATGACCGCCGACATCGAGGTTGCGGTGGAAGAGGGTGCCACCATGGTCAGGATCGGCACCGCCTTGTTCGGCCCCCGGCCCCGTTGATCTCTGAAAAGCAGCGTGGGGTCGGGACCCGTCCCCGAAACTGGGGGCTGCTTCCTGTACCATCGGCAAGATCAAGTGAATCACTGCCGAGAGGGGGATGAGCACATGTCGTCCGTGTGGCAGAAAACCAAGTTTTGGCTCGGGTTCGGTTCCGAAGAGGAATTCGGTCCTGGGGGACAAGTGGAGCAGGACCCCGACATGCGCCTCGTGTCACAGCCGCTCACAGACCAGTACCCGGTGGGAGCCGATGTCGGCTCGGTCCGGCCGATACCACCGTCTGAGTCGTCGGACGCCGAGGCTACGGCCGAGCAGCCTCGGGCCAGCTTCGTCCGGCCCATTCCCTCCCCTTCCTCAAAGCCGTCAGTGGTGACGCCGGTATCGTTCGACGACGCCAAGGATGTGGGGGACTGCTTCAGAGGCGGGCAAGCGGTCATTGTGAACTTGCAGCACGGCAGTCGGGAGGTGGCCCGGCGGCTCATCGACTTTTCCAGCGGACTGTGTTACGGGCTAGACGGCCGCATGGAGCGAGTTGCCGACCACGTGTACTTGCTGACCCCCACGAACGTGGAGGTGTCACCAGAGGAGCGGCGTCGCATGGAGCAAGCCGACTACCAGAACAACAACTGACCGGTAGCTGCTAATCGGCCTTCGCGAAGCGGAATTGCAAGGGGCCCGAGTCGATGGCCGTCTCGCTGGCCATGACCGCTGCTTCCTCAGAGACACTCAACTCCAGGTTGCCGACTGCGAGTACCTGCTCGCAGACGTAGGTTTCGTTCGCCTCCACCGCCTTGATGATCTTCGGTCCGGCGGCTATGGACAAAGTGATCCGATCAGTGACGTCCAGGGCTTGATTCTTGCGCTCAGCTTGGATCAACCGGACCACGTCTCGGGCGATCCCCTCGTCGGCCAAATCAGGGGAGACGGCGGTGTCCAGCGCTACTAGGGCATCGTTGGTGCGCAGCGCAGCGGCAGTGGTGTCGTCAGCCGGGTTCAGGGCCAAGACGAACTCGGTGTCTGACAAAGTGTGACCGGACACGGTAACGGAGCCGTCGGGGTTGCGCTCCCAGCGGCCCTCGCGGGCGGCGGCGAACACCCCTTGCACGTCCTTGCCAAGACGGGGTCCCAGTTGCTGGCCGTTGGGCCGGAGCATGAACTGGCCGTAGGCTGTCAGGTCGTCGCTCAGGTGGACTTCCTTCACATTCACCTCGTCGGCGATGAGGGAGATGAACGGTGCCAACTCGGCTACGCCCGTGCCAGCCACAGTGAGCGACGGCAAGGGCTGGCGGACCCGGATTCCCTCGTCTTCTCGCACCCGCAGCCCGGTGGAGCACACATCGCGCACCCGGTCCATAGCGGCCACCAGCCGGGAGTCGGCCGGCAGTTCCGTCGGATCGGGCCAATCACAGAGGTGAACGCTCGACTCGTGGGTCAGCCCCCGGTAGATCTCCTCCGAAACCAAGGGCAGAAATGGTGCCAGCAGCCGGGCCAGGGTGGTCAGCACCGTGTACAGGGTGTCGTAGGCATCCTGCTTGTCATCAGCCGAGGATGGGCGGGCCGGCGCCCAGAACCGGTCCCGGCTGCGGCGTATGTACCAGTTGTTGAGGGAGTCGATGAACCCCTCTAGCTCGTCGGCGGCCCCGGGCAGGTCGTAGGCGTCCATTCGCCGAGTGACCGCCTCGATCAGCTGCCGGGTCTTGGCCAGGATGTAGCGGTCCAGCAGCTCTTCGGAGTTGGCCTGAGGCTTGGCCGAGATGCCATCGGCGTTGGCGTATAGGGTGAAGAAGTAATAGGCGTTCCAGATGGGGATGATCACCTGGCGCAGCACGTCATCGATTCCCGAGTCGTCGAGGCGGAGGTCACCGCCCCGGACAATGGGAGAGCCCATCAGATACCAGCGCAGGGCGTCAGCCCCCTTGGTGGCGAAGATCTCCTCGGGCTCGGTGTAGTTCCTCAGCTTCTTGGACAACTTCCGGCCCTTGGCGTCGAGCAGGATGCCGTGGCAGATCACATTGTTGAATGCGGGACGGTCGAACAGCGCGGAGGCCAGCACGTGAAGGGTGTAGAACCACCCCCTGGTCTGGTTTATGTACTCCACGATGAAGTCGGCTGGGAAGTGGTGCTCGAACCACTCCTTGTTCTCGAACGGGTAGTGGACCTGGGCGAAGGGCATCGACCCGGACTCGAACCAGCAGTCGAGCACCTCGGGCACCCGCCGCATGGTCGAGGCACCGGTGGGATCATCGGGGGTGGGGCGGGTCAGGGCGTCGATGTAGGGCCGGTGCAGATCGACGGGCCGCACGCCGAAGTCTCGTTCGATCTCGTCCAGGCTGCCGTACACATCGACTCGGGGGTAGTCCGGGTTGTCGCTGCGCCACACTGGGATGGGTGAGCCCCAGAACCGATTTCGGCTTATCGACCAATCTCGGGCTCCCTCAAGCCACGTGCCGAACCGGCCGTCGCGCACATGGCCCGGAACCCAGTTGATCTGCTGGTTCAGCGCCAACATCTTGTCTTGGATATCGGTGACCCGCACGTACCAGGAGCTGAGCGCCCGGTAGATGATCGGCTCGTCGGTGCGCCAGCAGTGCGGGTAGTTGTGCTCATAGGTGGCATGGCGCAGGATCCGCCCCTGCTCCTTGAGCCGGGCGATGATGCCGCTGTTGGCCTCGAACACATTCACCCCTGACCAGTCGGCCACCTCGTCGGTGAAGCGGCCCTGGTCGTCTACCGGCACAACTACGGGAACCCCGTTGGCCTCGGCTGCCTGCTGGTCGTCTTCGCCGAAACCGGGGGCGGCGTGGACCACCCCGGTGCCTTCGGCGGTATCCACAAAGTCGGCCCCCACCACACAGAAGGCGCCGTCGGCGGCCAGGGGGGCGAAGTAACCGAACAGGGGACGGTAGCGGCGACCGATCAACTGCGAGCCCGCGACGGTGCCCACAATGCGGCTCTCGCCCAACTCGGCCCCGTAGGCCTCCAGGGTGGCTGAGGCCAGCACGACATGGCCGCCGTCATGCTCCACGATGGCGTATTCCACCTCGGGGCCGACGATCAGCATCAGATTGGACGGGAGGGTCCAAGGCGTGGTGGTCCAGGCCAGAATCCGCATGGGCCCCGGATCGCCCGGCTGGGGCACGAGATCGAAGGCCACGGTGATAGCCGGGTCTTGGCGGGGACGAGTGGCGTCGTCGAGGCGGATCTCGAAGTTGGACAGGGGTGTCTCAGCCGCCCAGGAGTAAGGCATCACCCGGTAGGCCTCATAGAGAAGGCCCTTGTCCCACAGCGACTTGAATGCCCACATGACCGACTCCATGTAGGGCAAGTCCATGGTCTTGTAGTCGTCGGCGAAGTCCACCCAGCGGGCCTGGCGCGTAACCGTGGTCTCCCACTCCTGGGTGTAGCGCAGCACCGATTGGCGGCAGTATTCGTTGAAGTGGTCGATGCCGTAGTCGGTGATGGCCGCCCGTCCCGATACCGACAGCTCTTTCTCAGCCTCCATCTCGGCGGGCAGGCCGTGGCAGTCCCACCCGAATCGGCGCTCCACCCGGCGGCCCCGCATGGTGTGGAAGCGGGGAATCACGTCCTTTACGTAGCCGGTGAGAAGGTGGCCGTGGTGGGGGAGCCCGTTGGCGAACGGGGGCCCGTCGTAGAACACGTATTCGTTGTCGCCATCGGTTCCCGCCGGCCGTTCGGTCACCGATTGGCTGAAGGTCTCATCTGCGGCCCACGACTCCAGAACCCGGCGCTCAATCTCGGGGAAGAACGGCTTGGGGTCGACCTCGGGATAGGGGGTGGTCGGATCGGACAACGGGCCTCCAGGGCAAACTGGGAAAACACAAAATAACCCGTGTTCAAGCCGGTTCTGACATTGTTAATCCTCTCTCGGCCCATTTGGGAGTAATTGGCGTCAACCGCGGCTACACTCCGGCCTGCAATGGCAGCAAAGAAGACCGCGTCGAAACAATCGGCGCCGAAGAAGCCGGCACAGAAGAAGGCCGGAAGCACGAAGTCGGCCCCGCGCAAGACAGCGGCAAGAAAGCCTCTGTTCGACAAGAAGTACCTGGACAAGCAGCGCCGGCTTCTGCTTGAGGAGCGCAGCCGCTATGTCGACTCGGCCACCCGGCTCAAGGCCGAAGCCGACTCCCTGGTGGAAGAGAGGGAGCCCGGCGACGTCCAGTTCGACGAGGAATCGGGCGAGGGCGACACCTTGGCGGTGGAGCGGGAGCGGGATTTGGCTCTAAGCGCCCATGCCCGCGCCGCGGTCGACCAGATCGACGCCGCCCTGGCCCGGATCGACGACGGCACCTATGGGATGTGCATGGTGTCGGGCAAGCCGATTCCCCGGCAGCGTCTCAACGCCATTCCGTGGGCCGCGGAGCGGGTCGAGTATAAAGCCGGTGGGTTCTAGGACCGCTAGCCCGGCCGAGACAGAGCACCGATCTCGCCGCCACAATCTGGTCCTGCTGGGGATTGGCTCCCTGGTTGTGGCCGTCGACCAGCTGACCAAGTGGTGGGCCCTGGAAGCGCTTGATGACCGGGACATCGATTTGTTCTGGACCCTGCGGCTGCACTTGGTCCACAACACCGGTGCGGCATTCGGGCTGGGTCAAGGCCTGGAAATCGTCATCGCGGTGGTGGCCTTCCTATTCGTAGCCGTTGTGGCCTGGGCCAGCTGGAACGGTCGCCGACTGTCGCTGCCGCCATCGCTTTTGGGGATGATTCTCGGTGGGGCGGTGGGCAATCTGGCCGACCGCGTTGTGCGCGCCGGGGACGGGTTCTTGGGCGGGGCCGTGGTCGACTTCATCGATCTCCAGTGGTGGCCGGTCTTCAATGCCGCAGACTCGGCCATCGTGGTGGCCGGTGTCATCTTGGTGCTGACCGCATCCCGCTACCGGCAACCCCAGCCCGGTGCCGAGACCGATCCCCCCATAATCTGTGACGACAATGAGCTTGATCCCCCCTATGCGCCCTGATGGAGTTGTTCCCGACGCCCTCGCCGGCGAGCGCCTCGACCGGGTAGTGGCGCTGGTCTGGGAGTGCAGCCGGGCCGAGGCGGCGCGGCTGGTCGACCGGCAAGCGGTCTCAGTGAACGGCATACCCGCCACCTCCAAGTCACAGGGGTTGGAGGTCGGCGATCGGATTGCCCTGGCTGAAACCCCGGTTGTCGGCCCGGAGGCCCCTGGGCCTGATCCGTCGGTGGAGTTGGATGTGGTCCACGCCGACGAACATGTGATCGTGGTCAACAAGCCGGCCGGCATGGTGGTTCACCCCGGATCGGGCCATGAGGCCGGGACGTTGGTGAACGGACTGCTAGCCCGGTTCCCTGAAATTGTCGGGGTGGGGGAGCCGGAGCGCCCCGGCATCGTCCACCGGCTCGACCGGGGCACATCTGGGCTGCTGATGGTCGCCCGCAGCCAGTCCGGCTACGAAGCCCTGACGGCTGCGCTCCAACGACGGGAAGTGCGCCGGGGCTACGTCGCGCTGGTCAAGGGGATGCCCGCCGATGACCGAGGGCTGATCGACGCCCCGGTAGGCCGTTCTGCTCGTCACCCCGCCAAGATGGCGGTGATGGCCGACGGTCGCCCGGCGAGAACCCATTACCAGGTGTCAGCTCGCATGCCGGCGCCGACTGAACCTCCCGATGGGCCTGTGGCCTTTGACTCGGCCCGACTGGAGTTGCAGCTGGAGACCGGCCGCACTCATCAGATCCGAGTCCATCTGGCGGCGATCGGCCATCCCGTGGTGGGCGACGAGCAGTACGGAGGCCCGGCCGCTCCCGGCATCAGCCGACCTGCCCTTCACGCCCGTACCTTGGGCTTCGACCACCCGGAGACCGGCCAGCCCCTGCGATTTGAAGCCGAAGTGCCCGAGGACTTCTCCCGCCTTTATCGGCTCTTGTGCTCGTAGCAGCGGTACCAGTCAGCTTGATCCTGGCCAGGGAAGGAGCCCGTTTGCGGTCTTGGCGATGTCGTCCAGCGTGTAGTCGCTCAGCAGGTCGTGCATGATGTCGCCCGCGTGGGTCCAGATGGCCAGCAGCACGCATTGGCCTTCGTGATCGCAGGCACCGTCTTGGTGGGGCTCCCCGAAATCCCCGAGCACAATGGGTCCGTCCACTGCGCTGACGATCTCGCTCAGCTTGATCTCGGTGGCCGGGCGGGCCAGGACGTAGCCACCGCCCGCCCCCCGCTTGGAGCGGACCAGGCCAGCACCCTTCAACGCTTGGAGAATCTGCTCCAGGTAGGGCTGGGGGAGGCCGGTGCGCTCGGCGATGTCCCGAACCGAAGTGGGTCCTGCCTCATCGGCGTGCAGGGCCAGCGACAGCAACGCCCGACTGGCGTAATCCCCTCGAGTCGAGACCCTCACGACCCATCACACTACTTCTCAAGCTTCTCTGCCGGGTTGAACCGATAGGTTGAATGCGGAATGGGAAGCAGCGGCCACCACTCCAGCCCCGAAGACCGCGGATCAACCGCCGCATTTCCGGTGCTGCCCGACTACCGGGGGCCGTGTCTGAGCAATGTGGTGCCCGCTCTGCTCGGCCCCGCCGATGCCTCCGATTGGCTGCCCGCCCCAATCCAACAGGCCAAAGCAGTGGTCTTGTTCTTGGTGGACGGAATGGGCTGGGAGCAGCTCCAAGACCGGTCCGATCTGACCCCGGTGCTGTCGGCCATGGAAGGCGGTCCAATTACCACTGTGGCCCCAACAACGACCACCACGGCGCTGACCTCGCTGGTCACCGGCTCGGCTCCGGGTGAACACGGCCTGATCGGCTACCAGATCCATATCCAAGGGCAGGTGCTCAACGCCTTGCGGTGGACCGCAGGCCCCAACAGCTCGGATGCCCGACGGTCCATCGTTCCCGAGCAAGTGCAGAGCCGGCCCGCATTCTTCGGGCGAAGGGTGCCGGCGGTGGGACGGAGCGAATTCCAGGGCACCGGCTTCACCCGGGCTCACCTCGACGGGGTTGACCACAAGGGATACAAGCTGACCAGTTCCATCGCCGTGGAGGTGCAGACACTGGTGGAGGGGGGTGCCCCGCTGGTGTACGTCTACTACGACGGTCCCGACCGGATTGCCCACGAGTACGGATTCGGCCCCTATTTGGACGCTGAATTCGCCGAAGTAGACCGCTTGGCGGCCCAGATCCTGGCCGTGCTGCCCCCCGAAGCGGCTTTGCTGGTCGTGTCCGACCACGGACAGGTCATGGTGGGCGACAACAAAGTGGATCTGGCCCGCGGCGTGATGGCACTCACCACGGTGACATCAGGGGAGGCTCGATTCCGCTGGCTGCACGCCCGTCCCGGCCGGGCCGGAGAGCTCTTGGATGCGGCGGCCGAGCACTATGGCCACCACGGCCTGGTGGTCGGCAGGCAGCAGGTGCTGGATGAAGAGTGGTTCGGCCCTCGCGTGGGCCCAGAAGCCCGCTCCCGGATGGGCGATGTGGCCCTGGTGCCGCTAGACCCAGTGGCGTTCATCGAGCCCAAGCCGGCGTTGACGGGTTCGTCCCGACGAGAGGGCAGGCCGGCGTTCCAGCTGGTGGCTCGACACGGATCGCTGACATCGTCGGAGATGTTGGTTCCCTGCCTTGGTGGGTTCGGTACCCGGAATTGAGGGTGTTGCCGGGAATTGGCCGTTAGCGGGTAGATTTCCGACCATGACCAAAACCGGCCAGCCGGCATCATCGGAGCCCGCTGAGGTAGTGCACGAAGGGCCTCTCCCAGCCGGCGACTCGGCTGAACTGGCGTCGGCTCGGGAGGCCATCGAGCAGCCGGCCAAGGTCATGAGGGTCGGCACGATGATGAAGCAGCTCTTGGATGAAGTCCGCCAAGCCAACTTGGACGAGTCGAGCCGCGACCGGCTGCGGGAGATCTATGCCACTTCTATCGAGGAACTGGGATCGGCGCTGTCCCCCGACCTGAGCGAGGAGCTAGATCGCCTGATACTTCCCTTTCCTGAGGACCATCCTCCCAGCCAGGCTGAGCTTCAGGTGGCCAAGGCCCAGTTGGTGGGCTGGTTGGAGGGCCTTATCCAGGGCATCCAAGCTGCGCTGTTCGCCCAGCAGGTTTCGGCGCAGCAGCAGCTGGCCAACATCCGCGCTGAGCTCCCGGCCGGCGGTAGGGGTTCGGCCGATGGCGTCCCGGGCACGTATCTGTAAACCCCCGATAACCTGGGCAAATACCTGGAATAGCAAGAGGGCGAGCATGTGTCCCTCCGGCTTGGTATGGTCAAGACGAGGTCAAACCACAAGCCTGTAGTTATCCACATACAGGCCACAGATCGTCCACAGGAGCGCCGTGTCCAGTTCCTTCACCCACCTCCACGTCCATACCGAATATTCCATCCTCGACGGGGCCTCCCGGGTGGGGGATCTGGTCAAAGCCGCCGCCGCCGACGGGCAGCCCGCGCTGGGGATGACCGATCACGGAAACATGTACGGGGTCATCGACTTCTACCGGGCCTGCCGCAATGAGGGCATCAAGCCGGTCATCGGCACCGAGGCCTATATGGCCCACGAGAACCGGAGTGAGCGGCCGCCGCGCCGGGGCAAGCTGGACGACAGCGGGGGCAGCACCGAGGGGGGCCAGAAGATCTACTACCACCTCACCCTGTTGGCCGAGAACAACACCGGCTATAAGAACCTCATCCAGCTTTCCAGCCGGGCCTTCCTCGAGGGCTACTACTACAAGCCCCGGCTCGACTGGGAACTGCTGGCCGAGCACAGCGAGGGGTTGATCGCCTCCACCGGCTGTCTGGGCGGCCACGTCCTCCAAGCCCTGCTGCGCAACGACTACGACGGCGCGGTGGCCAAGGCCGCCCGCCTCCAGGACATCTTCGGCAAGGAGAACCTGTTCGTGGAGATCCAGGACCACGGCATCCCCGAGCAGCAGCGCACCAACCCCGATCTGATCCGCCTGGCCCGCCAGATCAATGCCCCCCTGTTGGCCACCAACGACAGCCACTACACCCATCGCCATGACGCCGAGGCCCACGATGCCCTGCTGTGCGTGCAAACCGGCTCGCTGGTCAGCGACACCGACCGCTTGAAGTTCGACGGCAGCGAGCACTACCTCAAGACGGCGGCGGAGATGCGCCAGGTGTTCTCCGACCTCATCCCCGCCTGCGACAACACGCTGTGGATCGCAGAGCGGGCCGATGTGGAGATCGAGTTCGGCAAGCCGCTGCTGCCCGACTTCCCCATTCCCGACGAATACGACGACGCCGACGAGTACCTCCAAGCCCTGACGTTGGAAGGGGCCGAAGCCCGGTGGGGGAGTCCCTTGTCTGAAGAGGTGGCCGACCGGCTGGCCTTCGAGCTCAAGGTCATCTCCGACATGGGCTTCTCCTCCTATTTCCTGATCACCTGGGACCTGATCCGCTACGCCCGAGAGCGGGGCATCCGAGTGGGCCCGGGCCGGGGCAGCGCGGCCGGCTGCGCGGTGGCCTACTCCCTGCGCATCACCGATCTGGATCCCATCCGCTACGACCTGCTGTTCGAGCGCTTTCTCAACCCGTCCCGAATCTCCATGCCCGACATCGACATGGACTTCGACTCCCGCTACCGCGACGAGATCATCCGCTACGCCTCCCAAAAGTACGGCGAGGACCATGTGGCGCAGATCATCACCTTCTCCACCATCAAGGCCCGGGCCGCGGTGCGCGACAGCGCACGGGTGCTGAACTACCCCTACGCCCTCGGCGACAAGCTGGCCAAGGCCATGCCCCCGCTGGTGCTGGGCCGCGACACCCCGCTGTGGGCCTGCTTGGAGAAGACCGAGGAGTACGCCGACGGCTACACCGCGGCCGCCGAGCTGAGGACCATGTACGAGGGCGATGAGGACGCCCGCAAGGTGGTCGACGTGGCCCGCGGCCTAGAGGGTCTGCGCCGCCAGGACAGCATCCATGCCGCCGCGGTGGTGATCACCAAGGAGCCGCTCACCGAGTATCTCCCCGTCCAGCGCAAGGCATCGTCGGGCCAAACCCTCGAAGAGGCTCCCATCGTCACCCAGTACGAGATGCACGCCGTGGAGGACTTGGGCCTGCTCAAGATGGATTTCCTGGGTCTGCGGAACTTGGACGTGCTCGAGGACGCCGTCGGGCTGATCGAGCAGTCCCAGGGAGTCAAGGTGGACATCGACAACGTGCCGCTGGACGACGCGGCCACCTATGAGCTTCTGTCCCGAGGCGACACCATCGGGGTGTTCCAGTTGGAGAGCGGACCGATGCGGTCGCTCATCCGGTCGTTGAAGCCCTCTTGCTTCGAGGACGTGGCCGCTCTGGTGGCCCTGTACCGGCCCGGCCCGATGGCGGCCAACATGCACATCGACTACGCCGACCGGAAGAACGATCGCAAACCGGTGCAGGTGTTCCACGAGGATGCCGCCGACATTCTGGCTGACACCTACGGGCTGATGATCTATCAGGAGAGCGTGATGCGGGTCGCCCAGCGGTTCGCGGGCTACGGACTGGACGAAGCAGACAACCTTCGCAAGGCCTGCGGCAAGAAGGACCGCAAGCTGATGGCCAAGGAGCGGGACTCCTTTGTGGAGGGTTGCGAGCGCAAGGGCTACGGCCAAGAGCTGGGCACCGAGCTGTTCGACATCATCGAGCAATTCGCCGACTACGCCTTCAACAAGAGCCACTCCTATGGCTACGGGCTGATCGCCTACCAGTGTGCCTACCTCAAGGCTCAGTACCCGGTGGAGTACATGGCCGCGTTGTTGACCAGCGTGAAGAACAAGTTGGAGAGGGCGGCCGTTTATCTGGCCGAGTGCCGCCAGATGGGGATCACCGTGGCGCTGCCCGATGTGAACCAGTCGGAGTCCGACTTTGCCGCCACCAACTCCCCGGAGGGGGAGCGCTCCATCTCCTTCGGGCTATCCGCCATCCGCCACATGGGCACGGGCACCGCCCAGATGATCCTCGAGGAGCGCAAGGAGAATGGCCCGTTCGCCGATTTCCACGACTTCTGCTCGCGGGTGGATCCGATGGTGCTGAACAAGGGAGTGGTCGAAGCCCTTATCAAGGCGGGAGGCTTCGACGCGATGGGCCATCCCCGCCAAGGCCTGCTGAACGTGTCTGAGGCCATCGTGCGCCGCTGCATCCAAGAACAGCGGGAGCGCAGTCAGGGAATCATGAGCTTGTTCGGCGAAGGCAGCCAGGAGAGCTTCGAGGACCGCATCGACATCCCCGATACTGAGTTTGACAAGACCCGGAGGCTGGCTGCCGAGAAGGAGATGCTGGGCCTCTACGTGTCCGACCATCCCATCATGGGCATGGAGGGAGTGCTGTCTCGAAAGACCACCCACCGAATCGACCAGCTGAGCGAAGTCGAGGAGGGCACCTCGGTGAAAGTCGGCGGGGTGGTCAGCAACCTGCGCAAGCGGTGGACCCGAAAGGGCGATCAGATGGCCTCCTGCGATCTGGAGGACATGTACGGGACCATGGAGGTGACGCTGTTTCCCCGGTCGATGGAAGAGCACGGGCACAAGTTGGAAGACGATCTGGTGGTTGTCTTCGAAGGGCGCCTCGACCGCCGCGATGATGAGCCCAACTTGATCTGCTACGGGGTGGAGCCTCTCGATCCTGCATCGGCCAACGGGACGGCGACCTTGAGGTTGAACCTCGGGGCCTGCGGTCTGTCTCCTGAGCGCATCGACTCCCTCAAGACGGTGATCGCCAGCCATCCCGGCAAGTCTGAGGTGATCTTGATGCTGGGCGCCGACAGGGGTATCAAGCTTTCTACGGCCTACGGGGTGGACGCGGGAAGCGGATTGATAGGTGAGCTGCGAGAGATGCTGGGCGAGAACGCCATCGCCGTGTAGCCCGACTAGCTGGCACTTTGCCGGGGTGCATCCCATCGGCAAAACCCTTGTATTCCAGCGGGTTTGCACGCCTGCCTGGGTGATTGATGGACTATAGGGGTACCCACGGGGGGAAATCTGTGGGAAGGCAGCGAGCGAGGAGGACGAGCAGCGCATGGCTATCGACGTCGAGACCAAGGACTGCACAGCGGTTACCGACGCTGAGTTAGCCGAAATGGCGGACATGTGTGCTGATGGCCCCAACCCGTTTTCGGTGGGGCTGCTCTCCAAGCAGACCGAGGAGTGGGTGCTGATTTCCACTGCTCGGGAGAACGGGAAGCTCCGGGGATTCTCCTTTTCCACCTTGGAGCGCATCGGCGGGACGCCGAGCGTGCTGGTGGGTCTGGCATCGGTGGCCCGCACCTCCAAGCGCAGCACCGTTCTCCGCCAACTCACCGAGGCGCAGCTTCACCGGGCGCTGATGGCCTTTCCCGACGAAGACGTGCTCATGGGAACCCAATTCGACAACCCCGGAGGGTTCGACGCCTTCAAGCCCTTGATCGACATTGTTCCCCGACCCGGGCACAAGGCCTCGGGAGAAGAGCGGGCCTGGGGCCGCCGGCTGGCCAAGCGCTTCAGCATAGGCGCCTCCCGGTATCTCGATCGCGACTTCCGAGTAGTGGGCGACGACGGCCAGGCCTGCCTGCTCGACTACGAGACGGTCAAGCCCGAGAGCATCGACCCCGATGTAGCCGCCCTGTTCGACAAGGTGGACCGCGACGGCGGCGACACCATGATCGCCTTCGGCTGGATTATGGCCGAAGACCTGCTCAAGTACGCCTGAGCGACTCACCGCCCATCCGGCGGCCCATGTGCCGCAACTTCCTCCCTGGGCCTCTCCCTGATGGCGTGGTAGCCGAACTGCTCGACCAGGCCCGCCGAGCCCCCTCTGCGGGCAACACCCAGGCCGTGGAGTTCTGTGTGGTCACCGACCCTGAGCAGTACTGGCGCCTCACGCTCACCTCTGAGCGCCGCGCCGAATTCCCCTGGCCCGGCCTGCTAGTTGCCCCTGTCCTCGTGGTCGTGCTCACCGATCCAGAGCGCTATGTCCAGCGCTACTCCGAGCCCGACAAGTCCCATACCGGCCTCGGCGAGAGCACCGAAGCCTGGCCCGTGCCCTACTGGTGGGTAGACGCCGGCATGGCCGTCCAAAACCTCCTCATCGCCGCCACCACCGCCAATTTGGGCTCCTGCTTCTTCGGCACGTTCGAACACGAGGATGCCGTCATGGTTGGTCTCGGATTGCCGGAAGGCCGCCGCGTCGTGGGAACGGTGGCCCTCGGCTATCCCGACAACGACCGCCCCAGCTCATCTTCCAACCGCCCCAGGCGGTCACTGGACGAGATCATCTACTACGGTGGCCCGCCATGAACATGCCTGATCCCGTCGACCGCTTGGCCATTGAGGACACGATTGTCCGCTACACCATCGCCATTGATGAGAAGGACTGGGACCTCCTCGACACGGTCTTCACCCCCGACGCCCATCTGGACTACTCCTCGTCGGCACCCGGGGTGGACGATGCCAACGCCGACTATCCCACGGTCAAGGGTTGGCTCCAGACTGCGCTGTCCATTTTCCCCATGACCCAGCACATGGTGGGCAAGACCTACATCCGAAGCTGGGACGGCGACACCGCCCAGTGCACGACGCTGTTCCACAATCCGATGGGCATGCCCATAAACGACGATGGCAAGTTCGACCCCAATGGATCGCAGTTGCACTTGTTCTACGTGGGCGGCTGGTACCACGACACCGTTTCCCGGACCCCCGACGGATTTCGCATCGTCAAGAAGGTGGAGACATCGGGCTACATGGATGGCGGCTTTCCCGAGGGTTTCGACATCCCCCAATAGCGGTCAATCGCTGCTGGCCCATCCAGAGCGGTTGGGCCAGCGAAGGGGCCGCTGGAGTATCCTCTCGACGTGCAGATCCCCCTGGTGGACTATCTCGTCCTGGACAACGGCCCCTATTTGCAAGCCAACGAGTGCCAAAGCTGCGGCGCTCGGTTTTTCGGCCGGCGCAATGCCTGCGCCCAGTGCGGGGGCCGGGAATTCAACTCTGTGCGGGTGAGCGATACCGGCACGCTGCGGACCTTCAGCATCGTGTACCGGGCTGCCCCCACCATCCCCACGCCCTACGTCTCGGCCATCGTGCTCACCGACGACGGCACCTCGGTTCGCTCCAATCTCATCAACATCGAGCCCGATCCGTCCAAGATCTCGCCCGGCATGAAGGTGAAGCTCGACACTTATGTGGTGGGCACCGACGACGACGGCCAAGAGGCGGTCGCCTTCGGCTACGCCCCGGCATGACAACCTGACCCAAACAACCGACAGGAGGCCGACAATGGCACAAGACATCTGGGTTCTGGGAACGCACATGACGGCGTTTGGCCGCTACCCCGACCAGGATGCGGTGGATCTAGCCTCCACTGCGGCGCTGGGCGCGCTGGACGACGGCGCGGTGACCATCTCCGACATGGATCTGCTGGCCTGCGGGACCCTGTTCCAGGCCAACGCCGGCATGGGCCAGCAGGTGCAGAAGCAGATCGGCCAGACCGGCATTCCGGTGTACAACGTGTCCAACGCCTGCGCCACCGGGGCCACCGCCCTGCGCACCGTCATCATGGCCATCCGGGCCGGTGAGGCCGACATGGGCCTGGCCATCGGCGTCGAGCAGATGGGGAAGATGGGCCTCTTGGCCGGCGGCGCCCGCAAAGAGAAGAACGTGTACGAGCCGTCAGGCCGCTACGGCGCGATCATGCCCATCGATGGCATATTGGGCACCGACACCATGCCGGGAGTGTTCGCCCAAGCCGGAATGGAATACGCCAATGACAACGACGGGGTGGGCTTTGAGCAATTCGCCAAAGTCGCCCAGAAGAACCACGCCCACTCCACCCTGAACCCCTTGGCCCAGTACCAGAAGGAGTTCACCCTGGAGGAGGTCATGGGCTCGCCCATGCAGTCATACCCCAACACGCTGCTGATGTGCTGCCCCACCGGCGACGGGGCTGCCGCCTGTGTGTTGGTGGGGGAGGAGCGCTTTGCCTCTTTGAGTCGGGAGCAGCAGTCCCGAGCGGTGAAGATTTCCGCTTCGGTGCTGACCACCGATCCCTACGTGGAATCGGGCGCCATGCAGCCCGACGTGAACACCCTCACCCGCAACGCGGCCCAGGCTGCCTATGAGCAGGCCGGGGTTGGTCCTGAGGATCTGAGCCTGGTGGAGTTGCACGACTGCTTCGCCACCGCCGAGCTCATCCACTACGACAACCTGGGGCTGTGCGAGCCCGGCGGTGCCGGCGACTTCATCGACCGCGGCGCACCATGGCGCGACGGAGATACCCCCGTGAACGTTTCGGGCGGACTGATTTCTAAGGGCCATCCCATTGGCGCCACCGGCGTGGCCAACGTCTATGAGGTGGCCACCCACCTGCGGGGCGAGGCCGGCGACCGCCAGGTGGAAGGGGCTAACGTAGGCTTGGCCCATGTGATCGGCCTCGGCTCAAGCTGCGGTGTCCACATCCTAGAGAAGAGCGGGATCGGCTGATCCCGCGTTAGCCAGCCCACAATTCCTGGGGGGAAGGCGGCAATCATGAGCGGCACCTGTCGGGGAGTGGTCTTCAACGGCGACGGAACCTACACAAAGCGCGACGACTTCACCGTGCCCGAGCCACCTCCGGGTGGCGGGGTGCTGAAGGTGGAGGCCGTGGGCATGTGCGGGAGCGACTTGGCCCAGCTGCACGGCCACCAGCATGTGCCGGGGGAGAAGTCCCCGCTGGTGCCGGGGCACGAGATCGTGGGCCGGATACATGAGCTCGCCGCTGACGCCGACTTGGGCGTGACACTGGGCGACCGGGTGGCGGTGGACCTCATCGTGCGGGTTCCGCCCACCGATATCAACCCATTCGGCCTGGGCAACCTGTACGGCTACACCATGGGCGTCGACGACGACCACGGGCTGTGGGGCGGCTACGGGGAGTACATGGGCTTGTTACCCGGATCCCACCTCATGAAGCTGACCGATGATGTAGAGGCCGCCGAGCTGACCCTGTTCGAGCCGCTGGCCAGCGTGTGCAACTGGTTCAAGTTGATGCCGATAATCGAAGGCGAAACCGTGGTGGTGCAGGGGCCCGGGCACATGGGGCTGGTGTGCGCCGCCGAGGCCAAGCGCCGGGGTGCGGAGACGGTGATCGTCACCGGCACAGATGCCGACGAATTGCGCCTCGAGGTGGCTCGCGAGCTGGGCGCCGATGTGACCGTGGACGTGAACAAGACCGACCCAGTGGCGCTGGTATCGGAGATCACCGGGGGAGCCATGGCCGACATGGCCATCGACTTGGCCGCCGATACCACCGTGACCGTCCCGCTGTGCCTCAACCTGGTGCGCCAGGGGGGCAAAGTGCTGCTGGCCGGACTGAAGAACATGGCCCCGGTGGAGCTGATCAGCGACCTGATCGTGCTGAAGGGTCTCAGCGTACAGGGGGGCTCAGGGTCCAGCTACAGCTCCATGGAGGAGGCGGTGGCCATCTTGAACACCGGGGAGTTCCCCACCGGCCCGCTATTGGGCGAGGTGTTCGGTATCGATGAGATCGACGAGGCCATGGCCATGCTCCAGCGCACCGCCGACCGCGACGCGGTGCGTGTTGGGCTCCGCCATAGTTAGAGGTCTTGGAGGATGAGCGTCGAGATCGACCACTCCGGCAAGGTGGCGTTGGTCACCGGGTCGGGTGCGGGCATCGGCCGGGAGATTGCCCGGTGGATGGCCCGGGCCGGCGCCTCGGTGGCGGTGAACGACGTCCGGGGCGAGACGGCCAACGAGACGGCGGCGCTCATATCCGAAGAAGGAGGCACTGCTTCAGCGTTTGTGGCCGATCTGCGGGACGATGCCGCTATCGACCAGCTTGTGGCCGACGTGGTGGCCTGGGGCGGGCGGCTGGACATCGCCGTCAACAACGTCGGGATGATGGCGGGGCGTTCACCTACTCGGTTTGTGGACATGGACGGTGCCTTCTGGCGAGATCTCGTCGACCAGAACCTGATTCTGACCGCGCTGTGCGCTCGGGCCGAGGCCCTGGTGATGATGGAGCAGGGGAGTGGCGTGATCATCAACGTCAGCTCGGGGGAGACCACCCGGCCATCGCCCATGATGTCGAGCTACGCCGCCGCCAAAGCGGCCATCAACCACCTCACCTGGTCGATGGCGGTGGAGCTCGGCCCCCACAACATCCGGGTCAACGCCATCGCCCCCGGCACCACCCCCACCGAACTGATCAAAGAGGCCTTTCCCGCCGACCACTACGAGGCCATCGTGGCCGCCACCCCGCTGCGCCGGGAGACCCTGCCCGAGGAACTGGGCCGGCTATCGGTGTACCTAGCCTCCGATCTGGCCCGCTGCACTACCGGCCAGCTCATCCTGGCCGACGCGGGGGCATTCCTGTCTCGAACCCGACCCCCGAATCTCGGGCAAGACGCTAGCTAGGAGGTTCCGTGATGGATCAGGCTCTACTTGATGAGGCCGTTGGAGAGCTGCGTTCGCTAGTGGCCCTCGACGGAGGTGACGTTGAGCTGGTGTCGGCCGACGCTGGCACCGTGGCGCTGAGGCTGATATTGGAAGGCGCTGAATGCCGCGAGTGCGTCATGCCCAAAGAGTTCCTAGAGCAGATCTTCCTCGACATGGTGAGCACCCGCATCGCCGAGATAGACGCCGTCTCAATCGACGATCCCCGCGATTAGAGCCCGACCCGCCTCCAATTGTTTTGTGTGACGAAGGCCGGGTGGCAAAGCCACCCGGCCTTTCTTGGTCAGTTTTGGTTGGTTGGGGTTCCTGTGTTTCCGCCAGACCAGTCGCTGTATCCATGGGTGTTTCGTGCTCGAACACTCACGGTATATGCAGTGTCGTTGATCAACCCACTGATGGTGTATATGTATTCGCCCGATTGATTTGGTGTCGGTCTTCCGACCCCGAATGTTCGGCAAGTTTCAGAGCCGTCTGTTGGGGTGTGACACCGTCGCATTTCGAAGCTGGTCACGGCGGGTTTGGGGGATTCACTCGCCTGAGTCCACGTCACCCTTAGTGATCCGCTCTGACTAGGTACATCTTCCACATTCGATATTGCCGGAGCGCCGAGCTTGCCGTCTGTGGGTGCTTGTGTGGTTGTAGTCGACCAGGGACCCTCACCGAAGCTGTTTCTTGCCCGTATCCGCACGTCGTAAGAAACATTGGAGAGCCCGGTGAGAATGCATCCATAGGCGGTTCCTTGGTCCCCCACATCTCCTTCGATGTCTCCGCTCTTGCAGTTGTAGGTGGTGTCTGATCTGTCGGTGAAATCATTCAGGTTGCTGGAACTCCAATTCGTGTCTCCGGTACGCCGATATTGGATTGTGAAGCCGGACAAGGCGGACTTGCCGGTTTCGTTTCCAGAGGTCCAATCGACATCGAGTGATGTGTATTCATCGGAAATTTGGCCCACTGAAGTAATTGTCGGTGCTTGGAGAGCTCCCGGCTTGACGGACTGTGTTGGAGACCAGGGTCCGGGGCCATTGGAGTTGACCGACTGGATCCGTACGTAATAGATGGTGTTGTTGTCCAAGTTGGAGATCTGATGTTCCTGGTCGGACGAGGCCTTTGGTACCTGAGTGCAGGAGGTGTCGACCTGGCAGTTGCTAGCGAACCCGCTGCTGGTGTCCCACTGGAGGTTGTAGCTGGTCACTGTAGGCACACTCGTCGTATCTGGTGTCCAAGTCACCCTGATCTGGTGGCCGCCGTTCGGGTCCAGTCTGACGTTTGTGGGTGCCGCAGCCTGGCCCAAGACTATTCGGGCCGTTGACGACCACGATCCGGCGATGTCCTGGTTGATAGCCCGGACTCGCACTTCGTACTGGTTCGAGGCGATTAGGGAGCCTGAAATTGGGACGGTGGCTGTGAGAGTGTCAGCACCGACAACAGTGTGCTCGCGACTAGTAGCCCAATTTTCTCCTGTAGTCCTATTGCTCCACTGCACCTGGTAGTGAGTTGGCTCATTGGTGGAGCTGGGTTTCGTCCAAGTCGCGGTCAGCCGCGAATTTGCCGCGCTGGTGAGTGTCAACTCAGTTGGTTGTCCCGGCGAAGGCCGTGTGGCAGCCAGTTGAAGCGATTCAGTCAGCGACCATGTGCCGGGGCCAGCGGAGTTCACCCCCTGGACCCGTACGTAATGGGTGCCATTGGAAAGGCCGGTGATGGTGTAGGAGGTCGTGCCAGCTGCCGTAGTTGCCTGACGGGTGGTAGACCAACTGCTTGGGCTCGTACTCCACTGAATGACGTATGAGGTGATGTTGTCATCCGAGGTGCCATGCGGTTCGGTCCAATTTGCTGTTATCCGGCCGAAGAAGGGGCTGGTGAGAGCGTTGTCAGGCCAAACAGGAGGTCCGGCCAAGCCGGGGGTACTGGTCAGCGTCGGGGTGAACGGATCGCCGCTGGGCCCTCGCACTGCCTTGATCCGGACGTTGTAGGTCACCCTGTCGTTCAATCCAGTGATTGGGTAGCTCGTGGTTGACGCGTCTGCGGTGATGTGGCGGTTGGTAGTTGACCAGCCCTGGCCTTTCGGAGCCCACCACACTTCGTACTCGTACACTTCACTCGAGTCATATGGATCGTTGGGGTCCAAATTGGTCCTGGTGTCGTCTGTTTCTTGGGTGCTCGGGACTGCTTCCCAACTAACGACGATCTGGTTGGGACCGGGGTCTAGTTGCACGTTTCGGGCAGCCCGCCTGTTGTAAGTGCCCGGGTTTGTGGCCACGGGTGCAATAGGGGGTGTGATGATGGCGCCACCGCCGGTTCCGCCGGTTCCGCCGGTTCCGCCGGTTCCGCCGGTTCCGCCGGTTCCGCCAGGGTCGGGCGTGGGAAGGGGGTCGCCGGTTTCGGTGGGTGTAGTGCTGCCAGTGGTGCACACATCGGCGGCCTCGGCAATTGGTTCGCCGAAGGAGCCGGGCACACGCAAACATTCTTCGGCGACAAGCAAGTTGAAGTAGGGCTCCTGCTCCATGGCAAGACGCTCGTAGGCGTTCTGGCGCGCTACAGCCGCCCGCCGGGTGCGGGGGAGAGCGCAGATGTCGGCCACGCCGTCACCGTCGACGTCGAATGGGTAGGTCACCGGTCCACCAAAGCTGCGGTCCAAGCAGAAGACGCTGCTGGTGACCACCGGTCCGGAGAAGAATCGTGGTGAAGCGCTTTCCGGCGGGATGGGGGCTAAGGGAACAGCGGGAAGAGCTCGTCCAGATGCATGAGCGGCACGGGGAGCGGCGCACTCGTCGGTGGCCTCGGCAGCTGGCTCTCCGAAAGTCTCGGCCACCTTGGTGCATTCATCGGCGAATAGTTGCCCAAAGTACAAAGCCAGCTCCCCGCCCAGTCTCTCCATGGCGTTCTGACGGGCCGCCGTTTCCCGGCGCGAGCGGGGGAGCGAGCAGACATCGGCTACACCGTCACGGTCTTGATCGAATGGATAGGTCCTGGGGCCGCCCAGGCTGTTGTTGATGCAGAAGTCGGGGCCGGTGACAACTCCGGAGTAATAGCGCGATTGAGCATTTTGGGCCGACGCGTACGCGGTGATGCTGGCCACGAGTCCAACCACTGCAATGAGTGCTCCCACCAACTGCATTGCCCGCCTGGGTTTGCTGGTGCCGTTGGACATGTTGCCCTCCATCGTTGCGGTCCGCGCGCCACTCAATTCGCGGCCCCTCAGCATATCTCAGGCAAGTTGCTGACTGGTGAACCGCAAATGTGAAACGGTCAATTTCTACAGCCGAGTCAACAGCTCTACTTTGCTGTCGGCGGGGGCCTCGCATGTGTAGTTGCGGCACACGTAGGCCAGACCATCGGTGCGGTCTTCCCACAGGGGGGAGTCGTAGGGCTCTCCCCAGGCCAGCACGGTGTTGGGGCGGTAGCCCTCCCGCACTGCATCGACCAGGTCGGTACGGTCGCCGCCGATCACCACCTCGGTGAGGCCGGTGGCGTTCATGTCAACCGCTTCCAGCAGGTGGCCGAAGCCGCTGGGGTGGTTGGCGGCCACTTCGCCCAACAGGGCCAAGATGTCCTGGGCTCGGTCCAGGTAGTGGCTCTTGCCGGTGAGGGTTCCCAGCCGCAGCAGGGCCACCGCGGCGGCGCTGTTGGCCGAGGGAATGGCGTTGTCGGTTATCTCCTTGGGCCGGCAGATGAGCTCTTCGGCGTCGGAACCGGTGGTGAACACTCCCCCCCGCTCGTGGTCCCAGAACAGCTCAAGCAGGCCGTCGGCTGCTTGGACGGCCTCGTCGATCCAGCGAGCCTGGCCCGAGGCCTCGCCCAAACGGGTGAAGGCGTCGGCTACCGCCGCGTAGTCGGCGGCATAGGCCAGATGGCGGGCCTGGGCTGGGCGGTCGCCGTCTCCCGCCTGCCAGGAGCGCAGCCAGCGGCCGTCGGGTTGGCGAAGCAGGTCTAGCAAGAACCCGCCGTTCTTGATGGCCGCCTCCATCCACTGTTGGTTCCCGGTGGCCGCCGCGGCCTCAGCGAGGGTGGCCAGCATGAGTCCGTTCCACTCCAGCAGCACCTTGTCGTCGAGCCCCGGCGGGATGCGCAGATTGCGGGCCGACAGCAGCCGCTCGCGGCTCAGCTCCACGCCGGCCGGGCGGAGCAGGTCGCCCCGCACCGGTCGCCACAAGATGTTGTGGCCCTCGAAGTTGCCGGAATCGGTGACTCCGTACCACGCCATGAACTCGGCGGCGTCGTCGCCCAGCACCGAGGTGATCTGGTCGGGGGTCCACACGTAGAACCGGCCCTCCTCGCCCTCGGAGTCGGCGTCGAGCGCCGAGTAGAGGCCGCCGCTGTCATGGCGTAGGTCTCGCAGCACGAAACCGATGGTCTCGTCCAACACCTGTCGGAACCGGGGCCGACCGGTCACGAGCCAGGCGTGCAAGTACAGCCGGGCGAACAGGGCGTTGTCGTACAGCATCTTCTCGAAGTGGGGAACGATCCACTGGGCGTCCACCGAGTAGCGGCTGAAACCTCCGCCCAGGTGGTCGTAGATCCCCCCCGACGCCATGGCATCGAGCGAGTTGATCACGATATTGAGCACGTCATCGTCGCCGCTGTGGAGGTAGGAGCGCAGCAGCACCTCGTGGCTCATGGTCTGGGGGAACTTGGGCGCCCCGCCGAAGCCGCCCCAGGCCGCGTCGTACTGCTGGCGCAAGGCCGCGGTGGCTTGGCTGAGGGCCTCCGAGCCGGTTCCGGTGGGAGCCCGCTGGGGGTCGGGCTGGATTAGCGCGGTGCGGTTCAGCGACTGGGTGAGCTGGTCGGCCTGGTTGTCCACATCCTCGCGTCGATTGACCCACACGTCTTGTATCCGGTTCATGATCTCGGTGAACGACGGCATCTGGCCCCGGCTGACCGGGGGGTAGTAGGTGCCGCCGTGGAAGGGACGGCCGTCGGGGGTCATGAACACGGTCATGGGCCACCCGCCCCGGCCGGTGAGGGCTTGGACGGCCTCCATGTAGATGGTGTCCACGTCGGGGCGCTCCTCGCGGTCCACCTTGACGTTCACGAACAGGTCGTTCATGACCGCCGCCGTTTTGGGATCCTCGAACGACTCGTGGGCCATGACATGGCACCAGTGGCAGGCCGAGTAGCCTACCGACAGCAAGATCGGCTTGTCGTCGGCCCGGGCCGCGGCGAAGGCCTCCTCGCCCCATGGGTACCAGTCCACCGGGTTGTCGGCGTGCTGGCGCAGATAAGGGCTTGTCTCGGCGCCTAGGCGGTTCATGGCTCCGACACTAACGAACGGGAGCCATGGGCCAGACTTGGCGGGGTGATTCGGCTGTGGATTCAGGGGGCTCGGCCTCGAACGCTTCCGGCTGCGGTGGTGCCGGTGGCGGTGGGCACCGCGGCGGCTGTCCCCGACGTGGTGTGGTGGCGAGCTTCGTTGGCGCTGATGGTGGCGGTGGCCCTTCAGGTGGGGGTGAACTACGCCAACGACTACTCCGACGGGATTCGCGGCGCCGATGCCAACCGGGTGGGCCCGGCCCGGCTGGTGGGCGGCGGAGCAGTGGCTCCCGCCTTGGTGCGGCGGGCCGCGTTCGGGGCCTTCGCGGTGGCTGCGGCGGCCGGGTTGGCCCTGGCGGTGGCGGTGGCGCTTTGGCTGGTGGCGGTGGGGCTGGCCTGCATGGTTGCCGCTTGGTATTACACCGGAGGTCGGCGGCCTTACGGTTACTCCGGCTTCGGCGAGGTATTTGTTTTCGTGTTCTTCGGCCTGGTCGCCACCGTCGGCACCACTTTCGTGCAGTCCGAGGAGCTCACCGCGCTGGCTGTAGCCGCCGCCGTGCCGGTCGGGCTTATGGCCTCCGCTCTCCTAGTGGCCAACAATCTGCGGGACATCCCCCAAGACCGGGAATCGGGAAAGGTGACACTGGCCGTCCGCTTGGGTGACCGGCGGGCTGCCTGGTTTTACGCCGGATTGGTTCTGGCTTCCATCGGAGTGGGGGCCTCCCTCGCCGTGGCCCGTCCCTGGGCGCCGCTCACCTTGGCCTCCCTCTCGCTGGCCGTCCCCGCCCTGAGCATCGCCCTGTCCTCGGCGGCCAAATCCCCCCTGTTGAATCACACTGCCCGCCTGCACCTTGTTCTGGGGGCGCTCTTGGCGGTCGGGCTTGCTCTTTAGTGCTTCCAATACGGGGCGCGTAGGGCCTGCTTGTTGATCTTGCCCATGGCGGTGCGGCCCAGATTCTCTTCGCTGATGAACTCCACCGACCGGGGACACTTGTAGTGGGCAATGCGGTCGCGGCAAAAGGCGATTACCTCGGCCTCTAACGGCGGCTGGTCGGGATCGGTGGCCACTACCAAGGCCATGAGTTGCTCGCCCATCTCGGTGTCGGGGACGCCGATGCAGGCGACATCAGCTACTCCGGGGTGCTCCACCAGCACCTGCTCGGCCTCGGCCGGGTAGATGTTCACCCCGCCCGACACCACCATGTCGGAAAACCGGTCGGTCAGATACAAGAAACCCTCATCGTCTACGCAACCGATCTCGCCCAGCGTGAACACCCCTGGCCGCAAGTGGGCGGCCGCAGTCTTGTCAGGGGCGTTTCGATAGCGGATGCCCCGCCCGCTGCCGTCGACGAAGTACACCCGCCCCTCTTGACCCGGCGGAAGCTCGTTGCCTTCTTCGTCGGCAATCAACACCTCGAACGGGGGGACCGGCCGCCCTACCGAGCCGGGGTGGGCCAGCCAGTCCTCGGAGTTGATGTGGCATGAACCGCCCACCTCGGTCGACCCGTACCCCTCGTAGACGATGGGTCCGAGCCAGTCGATGATGGCCCGCTTCACCGACACCGGGCACGGAGCCCCGCTGTGGGTTACCGACACCAGGCTGTCGGTGCGGTAGCTCTTCCGCACCTCGGCGGACAGGGCCAGAAGCCGGCTGAAGTGGGTGGGCACCATGAACACGCCCCGCACCCGGTAGCGGTCGATGGCCGCCAGGGTGGCCTCGGCGTCGAAGCGGCCCATAACTACCACCGAAGCGCCGCCCATGAGGTTGCGGGTGGCCGCGAACGGGCCGGCGTGGTACGTCGGGCCCACCACCAGATGAGTCCCGATGGCGGCGTTCGGAGTGGCGCAGGAAGCGGCATATTCGGCCACCGTGGCTCCACCCCTGTACAAGCTAGGGGGTGCCTCCACCCCTTTGGGCCGGCCGGTGGTTCCCGAGGTGTAGAACAGGTGGGGAAGCGGTGGGATGTCGGTTGGAGGGGGTTCGGTGGAGGTTCGGGCTAGGCGGTCTTCCCAGGAGACCACCGCGGGGTGGTCGGAGCAGCGCCACCCCATAACGGTGATTGGCGAACCGCCGGAGGTGTTCGCCACTGCTTGGGCGGCCAGCAGTCCCCGCTCCGCGGTCTCGGGTCCCACCAGCAGCAGCGCCGTGGCCGAGTCCTCCAGGATGTAGGCCAGCTCGTCAGGGGTGAGGTGGAAGTTCACCGGCACAGCCGACGCTCCGGCCAGTGCGGCGGCCACATAGGCGATGACCGTCTCGGCCGAGTTCTCGGCGAAAACCGCCAGCCGGCGCTCCGGGCCCAGGTCGAGGGAGCGCAGCAAGTTGACCGCCCGGTTCATCACCTGGTCGAGCTCGGCCCAGCCCAGGGTGATCTGCTGGTCGGTCAGCGCCAAACGGTCAGGATCATCTGAGGGGATGTGGTGGGCCAGAAGGGACATGGAAGGGGCTTGGGTGTGCCGGTGCGAACTAGCGCTTTCGGGTGGCGGTGATCAGCTGGGCGATGCCGCCGGAGAGCAGCACATGGTTTACCGCGTCGAACCCGTGACCGGCCAAAAGGTCGAGCATCTCGTCGGTGGGGGGCATATAGGCCACCGACTTGGGGAGGTACTCATAGGCGGCCCGGTCTGACAGCAGCCCGCCGATCAAGGGGATCACCTTGCCAAAATACAGCCCGTGGCCGAGCCTCAATACCAAGTTGGACGGCTCGGCCACCTCAAGCAGCGATACCCGCCCTCCCGGGCGCACCACCCGGGACAGCTCAGCGAACAACCCGTCCAGGTTCACCACATTCCGCAAGGCGAAGCCACACGTAATGCCGTCTGCGCTCTCGGCGGCAACGGGCAGGCACAGGGCGTCGCCCAGCACCATTGGGGCGTGCAGCTTGCCCGAGGCCCGATACTTCTGGGCCGTTTGGAGCATCCCGACCGACAGGTCGAATCCCACCGGGCTGAACCCGGCGGCCTCCAGGTCTCGGCACAGGTCGCCGGTGCCGCAAGCCAGGTCGAACACCCGGGCCCCGGCAGGCAATCCCAGTTCCCGCACCGACCGACGCCGCCATCTACAGTCCATGCCGAAGGTCAGCAGCCGGTTGATCATGTCGTAGCGGGGGGCGATGGCGTCGAACATCGTCCGCACCGCGGCCACTTTGTCCTGTCCTTGGGGCAGCGGGGAGTCGGAACTCATTCGACGATCAGTCGGTAGGCCCGGTTGGTGGAGTGGTGGTCGAAGCCCAGGCCGCGATAGGTGGCCACCGCCGGCAGGTTGTCCGCTTCCACATAGAGGAATCCCACGGTGAGCCCCAGGTCGGCCAGGTGGTCGAGCCCGGCCAGGGTCATCGGCTTGCCCAGGCCTTGGCCGTGGAAGTCGGGGTCGACCGCGATGGCGTAGATTTCTCCGCCCGGCGGGGTTTCGTCGGGGTGGACCTTGGTCCAGCAGAAGCCGGCCAGCCTCCCGCCTTGCTCGTGGAGCCGGAACCCCTCGGCGTCGTACCACGGTTCGGCCATGCGGTCGGCCAAGTCCTGACGGGTCAGCCCCCCCTGTTCAGGGTGCCAGTGGAACGCCCGATTGTTGACCCGGAGAAATTCGTCGTCGTCGGCAACGGGGACAAAGGCTCGGGTGACGATGGTGGAGCGGTCGGTGGGCAGCGACCGCTGCATCCGCCACAGGTCGCGGTACGGCTGAAAGCCGAGCTCTGCGGCGTACTGGTCGTCGTCGGTGCTGGCCCGCTCAATCCACAGCTGTATCGAAGCGCCGGCTTCAGCCCGGCTGAGGACTGCCCTGATCTGGTGGGCCGCGCTGTCGTCTCTGGGCTGGACGGGGTCCACGGTGATTGACCAGGCAAACTCTCCCTGGTCTGGTTGGACAACCGTCAGTGTCACAGAAACCACGGTAGCGGCCCCAACTCCAGACACCGGAGGCAGACCGCTACCATCCCGGCGATGGGCAAGCCGCGCACCCCCAAGGGCCGGGCCAGACGCACTCATGAGCTTTTGGCCGAGGAATACCCCGAGGCCGTGTGCGAGCTGGACCATGAAAATCCGTTCCAGCTTCTGGTGGCCACCATCTTGTCGGCCCAGTGCACCGACAAGCGGGTGAACATGGTCACCCCCGATCTGTTCGCGGCCTATCCCACCCCGGAAGACCTGGCCGGCGCCCCCTTGGCGCACGTTGAGGAACTGGTCCGGTCGACCGGCTTTTTCGCCAACAAGGCCCGAAACATTGTGGGTATGGCCCAGGGTCTGGTCGAGCGCTTCGACAGCGAGGTGCCCGGCAAGATGTCTGAATTGGTGAGCCTGCCCGGGGTGGGCCGCAAGACGGCCAACGTGGTGCGCAGCGTGGCCCTAGACCTGCCGGGTCTGCCGGTGGACACCCACGTGGCCCGCATCACCGGACTGCTGGGCATAACCGAGCACAAAGACCCGGTGAAGATAGAGACGGAGCTGAACCCCATGGTTCCGGCGGCCGAGCGGGGCGAGTTCTCCCTGCGGCTCATTCTCCATGGCCGCCGGGTGTGCATCGCCCGCCGCCCCCGCTGTGACGAGTGCGTCTTGGCCTCGTTCTGCCCCTCAGCCGGAGATTGATCTGGTTGATTGGCGGTCGCAGGCCTGCCTACCGATTGCTTACGACTCGAAGAGACCCGACATGCTGCCCCAGCAGATGAGAGCTTGATCGATACGCACTCCGCATGAGTGCCACATTCCCGCGCTGACGGCGATAAACCGGCCTCCGGGAGCATCGGTTTGACCGTTGCTGTTGTCCCCCCAACAGGCGATGACCCCTTCGGTGGTCAATCCGCAGGTGTGCGAAATTCCTGCGCTTACCGCGGTGAACCGGGCAGAGGGGACCTCAGATTGGCCGTGATCGTTGCGTCCCCAACACACCACAGAGCTGTCCGTTGTCAGCCCGCAAGAATGTCCGTCGCCCGCAGTTACGGCTGTGAATTCACCGGTAGGGGCGTCTCCTTGCCCGAAACGGTTGTCTCCCCAGCAAGCGATGGAGTTGTGTTCTCGCAGTCCGCAGGAATGGAAACTCCCGGCCGCAATGGCCTCGAATCGGCCTTCTGTGGCGTCGGTTTGCCCAAATTCGTTGCTTCCCCAGCACACGATGCTTCGGTTGGTTCGCAACCCACAACTGTGTACATAGCCGGCGGCGACATCAGAGAACCGTCCGTCGGGAGCATCGGTTGCTTGACTGGCGCTTTGGCCCCAGCACTCGATGAGTCGGTTTGGAGTCAGACCGCATGAGTGTCCTCCCCCGGTGACAACTACGTTGAAGTACCAAGGAGCTGTGCTTGCCGGTTCGCTGCCGTTCAATCCCCAGCATTGGATGCGGTGGCTGTTCAGCACTCCACAGGTGTGCCACCGTCCAGCGTCGACGGCCTGGAATCGCTCTTGCGTCACCTGGATCTGGTCGGAGCCGCTTTCGCCCCAGCACTGGAGAGTCCTATCGGTTCGAAGCCCACAAGAGTTCAGGCTCCCCGCGGAAATATCGGTGAATTGGCCCTCAGGGGGATTTGCTTGGCCATTGCCATCCGATCCCCAGCATTCGATAGCTCCATCGGTGTGCAATCCGCACGTGTGATCGCTGCCGACGGCGAGGTCGATGAACGGTCCTTCCGGTGTGCCACCCCGTCTGGAGCTGTTCCACCCCCAGCACTTGATGGACTGGTCGGTGCGCAACCCGCACGAGCGCGAGCTGTCGGCGTCGATAGCGGTGAAGCTGCCGACTGGGGGATTGGCTTCTCCGTTGCTGTTGAAGCCCCAGCATTGGATGGTTTGGTCGGTGTGCAGCGCGCAGGAGTGGAAGCTGCCGGCGGTTACTGCGGTGAATTGGCCTTCGGGGGTGTTGGTTTGCCCGTTGCTGTTTGAGCCCCAGCATT